>JAEEGK010001277.1_pt1 | contig 63163 bp, 48 predicted proteins | sample 8958771 | NCBI WGS metagenome assembly JAEEGK01 (sample SAMN16246547, study PRJNA631951) | gut metagenome | biome: gut microbiome; feature: rumen; material: SC-attached | host: Bos | place: Iran: Karaj | collected 2018-10 | reverse complement strand
CAAAGTCATCGAAGACCACGCGCGAACGATACTGGTACTTGTTGTTCCAGTCGGGCTGCTTGCCCCACACGTCACGGCCCACGATGAGTTTTGAGTAGGGATCCATCAGTATCTTCGTCTTGTCGAACCGATGCCCCTGCTGTGGATCGAAGGGACCGTCCATACGGAAGCCGTATTCAAGGTTCTCATAGTCGAGGTCAAACACCATCATCGAAAACACGTTGCCTAGGCGAAACTCCCTGAAGAAGGGGATCTCCACAAAGGGCTCCTCCTCATGGTTATGGAAGAGCACCAGTGTACAGTCTGTGGCATAACGGGAGTATATGGAAAAGTTCACCGCATTACCGATGACCATAGCCCCAAAGGGATATGGCCTGCCGGTACGCAGCTTCAGCCCCTGATACTCATGAGTCGGAAATAAGTCTACTCTTTGCATGAATCTCTAATCTTTTATTGTTGTTGGTACACGTTATCTTTTTTCCTGTTATTTCTGGTTCTGCTGGATGACACAGTCAACAAGCGTCATTCCACAGGTCTCGTAGAGCCTCTCCGCGGAGTAGCTTGGGCTCTTTTCCATGCCGGCGAAGTCCATGTAGATGATGCCTACGGAGCCTGTATGGCTGGACAGCCAGTCGACTGTTACCTTGTTGGCCTCGACGGCGTTCTCGCGGTAGCTGTCGGAAAGTGGCAGTCCGAAGTAGGCCGACGGGTAGTTGATAACCCATGCAGGCTTCTCAGCCGTCATGTCTCGCCCGGCAGCAGCTTCCAGCATACGGAGCACCGCCTCGTCCTTGCCCTTGCGATCCCATTTTCCCCAATAGTCCTGCACCCAGAGCGGTGTCTCAACACCGTCGGCGCCAGTGATATGGCCTTTCGTCTGTTTCTCCAGTTCAAGGTCATCGCCCCAACCGTAGCAGTATCCGCCAACAGGTTGCTTGGCATACTCCTTGCGTGAGAGCATCAGCACGTGACCACGCATCTCGCCCACGGTGAGGCGAGGCTTGAAGTCGGCAAACATGCTGCGGAACTCAGCACTGCTGACGAGTTCCGTGAACTCCTTGCCCCAGGCCTTCATGTCGGTGGTAGCGCTGAGGTCGACAGTCAGCAGACAGAACTCTGAGGGATTGTCAGCGAGGAATTCCTTCAACTGCTGGAAGAACTCACTGACGAGCATCTTGGTATACATAACGCCATGTGAACAGCGCAGCACATAGCTGGTGCCGTCGTGCATACGTTCCGGACGCAGGTCGAACACTCGCATACCCACCTTCAGCTGTTCCTGGATGGTCAGATCCTGCGTCTTCGCCGATGCCTCGGCAAAAATGCTCAGGTCCTTATAATACCAGCCGTCAGCCGTGCATGCATCATGGCTGCCAGGCAGCGAGAGGTCGGCTACGAGGCGACTGTCGGCCAGCGACTTCATCCATTGGCTGTTGTCCACGTCCTTGGGCTTGTAGTCGTTGACGTCGTATTTGGTTTCATCACTGCCGCCATTCAGATCTACTATACTGTTCAGTACTGCCAGCGTCTCGTCGTCAGCACGCACCAGTGACAGCGTCTGACCGTCTACGCCCTTGGCCGTAATCGTCTCATTGGCATAGGTAACGTTCCACGCCTGCGGATAGCTCTGTTTCAAGTTGCTCGTCAGAGTGATGGCGACCGTCCCGTCAGCTGCAGAGCTGTAGGTGAAATCACCATAGCCCAGGATGCCATGCACCATCACAGGCTCCATGCTTTCGTCATTGAAGAAACAGCGTTGGAAATCGCCCGTTCCGTCTGCCTGGAAGTGATAGATGTCAATCACTACCGTATAGGAGGCTGTCTCGGCGTCACTGGCACCTTCTTCCTGGGCCGTACCCGAAGCTTCATAGATGTCGTACCAAGCCCCGCCACTCAGCCTTTCAGCCAGCGGATCAGGTCCGACAACCGTTGCGTTATCGTTATTACTGCACGATGTCAGCATCGTCATGGCACCGCAAATCAGGATGGCGGTGAGCATCCATAAGCTCTTTACTTTCATGATTCTTATCGTTTCCATCTGTTATTCTTACTTAATGACGACCTTGCGACCCTTGTAAATGTAGATGCCCTCAGCTTGGCAGGTGTGCACTGCTGTTCCATCACGGTGCCGTTGGCAGACTGGACACGACCGTCTCTGACGTGCAGCAGCACCTGTGAATATTCCACCTCGACGCCGCCGACGTACTGGCGATATTCTATGCGTTCCATACCGATATTGTCGGTCTGACGGCTCACCTCGCGCCACTCTGTATCCTCGGGCAGTGCAAACCACTGGTCAAAGAGTGCGGGAGCAGCCTTCACCATCGGCTGAACGTCGCTGAATGTCTTGAAGAAATGGCCCTCACGCAGTTGCAGGGCATGCACGGTGATGGCACACATCATCATCAGTGCTACAAACAACAGTTTCTTTGTATTCATTGTTTTTATATATGTCGCTGCAAAAATACTGATTTTTCTCGAAACACCCTTGATTTTTACATTATTTATTATTCATTGATACAGGGTGTCCTCACCTTTTATCTGGGCAAAAAACTCCACCTCGATTTTCGACCTGTAGCTGGGCTTGGGCAGGTGCAGCTCGAAATCGCTGGCCTTGATGCCCTCCTCGCCATGAAGGGCGATGCGAGCCATCAAAATGATCACGGAACCGTCCCCCGATCCGGTTTATGTGGTTACAAGGATGCAGGGTTATTGACATTAAAAGGTGAATGTATCTCACCTGCATGGGTCTAACCTTCTGCACAAAAAGTTACAAGGGTAAATGTAGGTAAACATCTGAACTGTCTCATAAATATCCGTGTACTCACAAGTTCCGTTACTGTGAATTATTGGGATAACATAAAGTATTGGTTTGTAACACGATTACTTGAAACCAGCGACGAAAACCTCGCCCTCAGAAAATGATAATATTATAAGTACTAAAAGTTGGCAGGTCAGTGACGTATGGGCTCCCCCTTGAGGTAGTCGTAGAGTGTGAGCAGTCGTAGATGGAAATAACTGTTCCAGAAATTCTGCAATGCCGTGACCTGATTGATTCGTGCTGTCTGCCAGTACTGCTGTGCCAGCGACAGGTCGTTTACGGTGGCCTGGCCGCGGATGAATCGTTGCAGCATGGCGGTGTAGGCATCTTCGGCTATCTGCAGCGAGTGACGGGTGTCGTCGACCACGGCCTGTCGCTGATTGACCTCCGCTACCGTCTGTACGATATCCAGTTCGGTATCACGGCGCTGTTCCTGGCGCTGGCGGGCGGCCGTCTCTACCTTGCTCTGTGCGGCGAGCCACGCATTGCGTTTCTTACCGTGATCGCTGATGGGTACGGTCAGGTTAACCATCACCTGATTTTGCACCAATGGATTGCGATAGGCATATTCGAAGCGCTCAGACACCTGGTTGAGTCCTATTGACGCATCGATGCTGGCATTCAAGCCCTTTTTGCGCTTGAGCTGATCTGCATCGCGGCGGGCTTCCAGTTCCTGGAGTTCCATCGACAGATAGTTAGGATTGTGCTGTGTCGCCTGGCTGACAGCATCGCCGACGGTCACACTAAGCTGCGGCAGGATAGAGGGGACGATCAGCTCCAAGTGCGTCAGTTCGTCCATTCCCAGCCAGACAGCCAGGCTCTTGGCAGCTTTCTGATGGTTGAGCAGGGCATTCTTCAATGCCGTAGTAGCCAGCGAGCGCTGTAGTGTCAGGATTTCGAGTTCTGCCTTGGAGATAGATGCGATACGAAAGCGTCGCTCGCCGATGGCAAGTATGCTATCGCACGACTGCAACTGCTCCTGGGCCATGCTAAGCTGTTCCTGTGCCACAGCCAGCGTGAAAAATCGCCTGACGGCCTCTGCGCCTGTCTGCTCCACCGAATAGTTCATCTGCTGCTGGGCAACGTTCAGCCGCATGGGTTCCGTCTGCCGGTTCCAGCGATAGGGATTGTATCCTAACAGTTCCTGATGGTAGCCCACTCGGATGGGGGTGGTGGCAAACTGATGCTGGATGTAATCGCCATAGTTGCCCAGATAGGCCAGCCCCGTGGAGGCATAAAAGGATCCTCCCCATCGTTCCATCACCTGTTGAGCCTCCAGACTGACACTGGACAGAAGCCGCTTCTGCTCGCGATACTCATCATTGTCGGTATCACTGACATAACGCTGGGTCATGTCTTGCTCAAATTGCAGCGGTGTGGTGCTGAGGTCTATTTGCGGTTTACGGCCTGCCATCCATGAGAGCCAGGCATAGTGCGCCTCCTGGAAGACACTGCGATAGCGGTCGGCAGTGATGCTGCTGTCAGTGGCCAGTTGGAAGGCACGCTCCATGTCGAGCCTTACCGACTGTTGTGCGGTGACGGTGACTGCGATACAGAGGAGGGCAAGAACGGCGAGGTTTCTCATTGAACATTGAACGTTGAACATAGAACATTGACTATTGAACATTGGACACGGTGACGTGCATGCCGTCGAAGAGCTGGTGTGGCGTGGCCACATGAGCACGCAGCATGACAGTTCCCTGTTCGTCAACGATGGGGTTGACTTCTGTCACCTTGGCATCATAGACCGCCTGTTCGTCGCCCACAGGCACTACCTGAAGGCGCGTGCCAACGGCAAAGCGGCTGAGGTCGGCCTCCATGATGCGGAACTCCACATCCATCTGCTGCGGAGAGATGACCCTGCACACGATGTCGCCCACTTGTGCCAGCTGGCCAGCACGGGCTGTGACATTGGCCACGATGCCGTCGAAGGGGGCTGTCACACGCGTAGTATTCAACTCGTGACGGGCAGCAGCCAGTTTGTTCTGAGCCAGCAGCAAGCCGCTCTTGACCTCGGCAATATGCCGCACGCGCTGAGGCACGTTACCGATATGCTCGGGGTCGTAGCCCTGTGAGATAATGACATCTTGCATCTGCAGATTTGCCTGCTCAATCTCCCGCTGATACTGTTCCACGGCATTCGTCTGTCTGGTGGCATCCTGCTCGGCCAGCAGTTGTCCGCGGCGAACGCGGTCACCGTTATGTACCATCACCCGCAGCACGGGCAGCGAGATCTCAAACTTCACGTCTGCATATTGCGTAGCCACGACTTTGCCCATGGTCTGGAAAGAAGGAGGCGAGGTACTGTCGGAGGCCTGACGTGCGCCCATGGCCTGACTGACGGTATCGGATGATATTCTTGTGTCCTGAGAATCATTCGGATGGCTCTGCTGCCGGCAGGCTGTCAGCAGCAGGACTATCGTGAAGGGAATCCATATTCTTTTCTGCATAAGATGTTGGTTAGTTTACAGGGTTCATATTCAGATTGTACGCTATAGTTGTCGCAGGCTCATCTCGTAGAACAGTCCTTTCCTTGCCATCAGTTCCTCAAAGGTGCCCTCTTCGGCTATCTTGCCCTTGTCGAGGACGATGATGCGGTCGCAATGCCGGATGGTGCTCAGCCGGTGGGCGATGACCAGACGGGTGCAGTGCAGGCGGTCGAGATTGTCGCTCACCTGTTTCTGGCTGATGTTGTCGAGTGCGGAGGTTGCCTCGTCGAAAAAGAGGATGCTGGGCCGGCCTATCAGGGCACGCGCTATGAGCAGACGCTGCTTCTGGCCGCCTGAGAATCCCCCGCCGCCCTCGGTGATGATGGTGTGGAGCCCCATAGGCAGTGCCTCAACCTCGTCGTACATGCAAGCCATGCGCAGCGCCTCCCAGGCATCGTCGTGTGTAGCCCAGGGGGCCGTGATGGTGATGTTGTGGAAGATGTCGCCCGTAAAGAGTCTGCCGTTCTGCAGGCAGGAGCCAATGCACCGGCGCAGTTGGCCCTTGTCAGCCTTGGCGAGGTCGTAGTGGTCGTAGGCGATATTGCCGCGCAAGGGCGTCTCAAATCCCAGCAGCAGGCGCAACAGGGTGGATTTTCCGCATCCCGACACGCCCGCAATGCCCACGTATTCGCCAGCCTTGATGTGGAGTGACAGATCGTCGATTACCAGTGGCATGTCGTCCTGATAGCGGAACGACAGGTTGTTGATGCTGATGCTGCCAGAAAGGCTGCTGATCGCTGCCGAGGGCCCCGACACCTCGGGCTCGGTTTCGGCAATAGCCATGATGCTGTCAAGCTGCGGTCCTATTTTAGCCATCTCGGGGATCTGGTGAGTTATCTCGGTGAGTGCGGCTGTCAGCATGCCGAAGGCAGAGGTGAAGGCGATGAAATTGCTGGTCTCGATGGAAAAGCGGCGGGTAAAGAAGTAGATGACCAGCAGGCTGACCACACCCATCAGCGCCAGTAGCGCAGGATAGATCCGCAACTGGAACTGGGGGTTGTAGATGATGTGCGAGGCATGTGTGTAGCGGTTGAGCCACTGGGTGAACGCCCGCGTCTCGGAGCCGGTGAGCCGGATCTTCTGAATACCGGCAAACATGTTGCACTCCATGCCGCTGAGGGCATCGTTCTTGCCGATAAACTGTTGCTGGGCGCGGTCAACGGTGCGGAAGTACAGCACCACCAGCAGTGCCTGGATGGCATAGAGTATGGCCGCCGGTGCCAGGAGCCGCTCGCCGTAAATGCCCACCTGGATGAAATAGACGACGGACAGTGCTCCGCCCAGCAGAACGCCGACAATCGACTCGTTGACCTGCTGGCACAGCTGTGTGAGGTTGTTCATCTTGGAGGTCAGTTCGCCGCTGCTGTGGCTTTGGAAGAATCTGGGCGGAAGGGAGAACAGTCGTGCCATGACGGCATTGTGCAGGTTCATCTCCAGTATGTTTTCCACCCTGACGATATAGAGATTGCGAATATAAGAGAACAGCATGACGGCTATGGCTGCACCAGCCAGCAGTCCGCCTATCGGGGCCAGGGCAGCGGGATTGCCGGCGGGTATCACCGTGTCGAACACGAACTTGTTGGCCATCGGGACGAGCATGCCTAAGAGCACCACCACCAGGGCGGCCAGACACATGTGAAGCAGGCTGTGGCTGTTGGCAGAAGTCAAGATGAAAGCGATGACCTCGCGCCTGGTCAGCCTGTGCAGTGGCAGCGACTTGGTGAAGGCGTATGCTTCTGGCTCAAGGTCGTGTTCCATCCGCTGTCGCGTCACCTTCTGCCGGATGCCTTCCGCGTCAGTATAGTAATAGCTGCGGCCAGTCCATTTGGGTAGCAGTGCTACCAGATGACCGCCCTGTGTGCGCCCCAGCAGCGGGCCGCTGGCCTCCTTCCACCATCCGTTGTTGAGCTGCACCTTACGTTTCATGATACCATGGACAAGGAGGATATTGGAGAACTGCTCCTCAAGGGGCACTACTTCGTCGTTCTCCAGTTCGTAGTCGATGACCTTCAGCGCGCTGAGCACCTGACGGACAGCCAGTTGGTCTGTCTGGGGTACGGGGCCGCTATAATGTAGTCCCATGCGGGCTGCTCCCTCCATCATCTCGCGAGAGAGTGTGGCGGCGTCGAATTTCCTGCGCTTTTCTATCTGATTGGAAAAAATGCTCATCTGAGGATCCCCTTACGTTTTAATTGCTTTCCATTAATTCACGATATCTGCCTTTCTGGCGCATCAGCTCGTCATGCGTGCCGCGCTGGACGACGCATCCGTCATCCATGACGATGATCTGGCTACAGTCGCGGATGGTGGACAGACGGTGAGCCACGACAATCAGGGTGATGCCCATCTCACGGATGCGTCTCATCACGTGTTCCTCAGTGGTGGGATCCAGGGCGGACGTGGCCTCGTCCAGGATCAAGATCATCGGCTCGCGGGCCAGAGCCGTGGCAATCTCGATGCGCTGGCACTGGCCGCCGCTGAAGTTCTGACCCCCACGGACGACCTTGGTGGCATAGCCCTGAGGGCGCTTCACGATGTCGCTGTGCAACTGTGCATCGTCGCATGCGAAGCGAATCGTAAAATCCTCAATGCTCTGGTCCCACATACGGATATTCTGTTCCAGCGTGTCGTCGAAGAGTGTGATGTCCTGGCTGACAACGGCCACAGAGGCGGTGAGTTCATCGCGGGAGATGCTCTCAGCAGGACGCCCGTCGAACAGTATCTCGCCGCTCCAGGGCTTGTAAAGACCTGAGATCAACTTGGCCAGCGTCGATTTGCCACAACCGCTGCTGCCCACGAAGGCCACCGACTCGCCAGACTTGAGATGCAGATTGAAATGCTCGATGAGCGGAGGATTCATGGGGTTGTATCCGAAAGTGACATCGCGCAACTCCAATTCGCCCAACAGCTTGCCTTCTTCCGACACCCTACCCTCGGCCTGACGGTCTTCCGGATATTTCATCACATCCTCCACACGTTCCATCTGAGAGCGCATCTCCACCAGTTGCAGCCCGGCGTGGACTATTTGGTCGACGGGCGCCATAAAGGCGGCCATGAATCCCTGAAAGGCCATGAGCATACCTACGGAGAGATCGCCCTGCAATATATACCAGGCACCCACCAGCAATACAGCCATCGACAGCAGGTTCTGCGTCAGCGAGGGCAGCAGGTTCATCTGGCTCTGCTGAATATGCATCTCGCGCTCCTTGTTGAACTTGCGCGCCCACAGGCCACACCAGTATTGGAAGAACCCTTCTTCGGCTCCGGCAGCCTTGATGCTCTCGATGTTCTCCAGGCAGCTGACCGTGGCGGAATAATATTTGCCTTCACTCTGCTGTGTGCTCCTGACCATGTTCAGGCGGCGATGGGAATAGTAGCGTACAACGCCCAAGTTTACCACCACAGCAAGGACTCCGATCAGCGTCAGGGTGTAATTGTATGACAGCATGAGCACGAGATACAGCACCAGAAGCATCACGTTGATGATCTGCGGGGCAAGCACTTCGACAAGCGAATGGGTAATCGTCTCGTTGAGCTGCTGGCGCTGCTGCAGGTCGCCGACATAGCGCATGGCGAAGAAACTCATCGGCAGCCGCATCAGGTGGCGCATGAAATTGGTATTGCTGCGCAGTGCCAACTGCCCGGCAATGCGCTTGGCGTAGCGCTGCTGCCAGAGCACCACCACGAAATGGAACACTGCCAGCACAGCCATCAGGCAGAAGAACACCTTGGCCCACTGCGCATTGCGCCCGGAAAGGATCTCATCGAAGAAAACCCTTGTGAACAACGGCAACGCCAGTGTCACGAATGCCAGCAGCAGGGCAAAGATAAACGTCATCCAGAACGCTTCGTAGGCGCCGCTCATATTACGTCTGATATAGGAGAAAATGCTGGTTGGGTGGCCGGAAGGCTCGAAACGGTCTGTCAGTTCAAAGGTCATGGCAACCCCCGTAAACGAGCGGCGGAACTCATCCATGGGCACTTCCACCGGGCCGATGCCGGGATCGTTGAGACAGACCTTACCCTTCTTCATGCCCTTGAAGACTACGAAATGCTCAAAGTTCCAGTGGATGATGGCGGGCTCCATACCTGCCAGCCCCTCTGCGCTGACCTTGTAGGCACTGGGCTTCAGGCCATAGCTCTCGGCTGCAATTAGGATGTTCTTCATCGAACTGCCGTCGCGGCTCACGCAACAAGCCTCGCGCACCTGCTCCAGGGGAAGCCACTTGCCAAAGTACGCAAGTATCATCGAGAGCGAGGCTGCGCCACACTCCACGGCTTCCATCTGCATCACCATCGGCACCTTCTTCATACGCGCTACTTACCTTGCAACGATTCCATGATGTTCTCCACTCGACCTGCCAGGACTTCCCATACGTACTTCTGACTCCAGATGATCTGCACGTTGCAGGGCATCCCCGTGGTGACAGCCATGCTCTGACTCTTCTTCCGGCTCCATACCAGTCCGTCGTCGCCACGGTCGAGCACGATGCGTACTTCATACACGGGCTGGTCGGCGGGGATGATGGCAGCCAGCTCAGCCAGCTTCAGACGCTGGGCGACAGCCTGACGGTCTGTAGGATATTGCTCGATGCCCGTCACCGTACCGACAGCATAGCCCCATTTCTCGCGCTCCAGGTCGGAAGGCGTCACCTGTACCTTGGCACCGGCCTTGACCTTACGGAGATGGGCGAACGGCACGTAGGCCAAGACCTCACGATCGTGGAACTGGAGCTGCTGAGGCAGGATCCAGACGACCGGCTCGCGCGCCACGAACTTGCTCTCGGCAGGCTTTGATGTCAGCACGACACCGTTTTCGGGCGATGTCAGCGTGGTGGTGGCCAACTGCGAACGGACGTTGACGATCGGGGCCCCGGCAGCCACCTTCTGACCGTTGGTGGCAATGACACGATGGACTGTTCCCTCGAAAGGAACGGAAATGGGTCTGGCCTCTGCAAACGGGAACACAACGGCATTGGCATTGACCGTATAGTTGAGTTTGCCAAAGATGCACCAGATGAGTGCCACGACACAAATCATCAGTAGTGATGTGAGTAGCAGCCACAAGCCCGGAGATGCTACCCGTGGCATCTCCTTGAGTTCGTTCTTGTCGTCAAGTGCCTGTAATGCCTCTGTATTAAAAAGCTCTGACATAGTCTGAATGTTAGTTGATAGATAAGAATGTACTGACGATTCTTCCTTTTTTGGTTGCAAAGGTAAGTATTATTTTTGGATATTCCAAAAGAATCGTGAGGAAAATGAAGGAGAAGGGAACTGGCGCACTTGGCTTTTTCCGTGGCAGTCCCACACAGGCTCTTACTTTTCTATCGCTTAATAGATAACAAAGAGAACTTTTTGGAGAAATGTTACAGCATGAGAAAGGTGGCGTGTCCACGCTTCTAACGAGCCGTAGTGTCGTTGGCAATGAGATTACTTTAAGTTGCCAACGAAAGGTAATCTCGCTAAAATACTACAACACTCCCCCCAAATCGTCTGTAATCCCTTCGGTATAAAGGGGTTAAGCTGGGGTGGGTGTTGGGCTAAAACCCTGCGGACTTTGAATTATTAACCGTCGTTGAATCCCAGATACTTAGAGCATACGAGATACTACGGTGGTACAAGAACGGAACAGGGGCTTAAGCAGAAGGATGCTGCCCGCATGATAGGCATCAGTGCCACCACTTTCAGCGACCTGCTGCATGGTCGCAGAGCATTGAGTTTCGACATTGCCCGCAGCCTACACAAGGTGCTGGGGGTGCCTGCTGATATCGTGCTGGCATAAGGTATTCTTACTACAAAGACCTAACGGCTTCTTATTCTCTTGATGAACTTGCGGGACCTGTCCTCTGTGAGTTCACGGAAACATCAATATAGCAGTGGTAGATTTCAATATATCTTGGATACTAGGACCTGAGCCGCCGTTTACCTGCTCCAACTCTTCCTTTGTCAACTCCTGAGCCTTCTGGCTGTTCTCTTCATTCTGCTTCATAATCGTATAAATTTTAAATTGTTAAACTTACTGGTACAAAGATACGACAAATTTCTGTAATGAGCAAATATAAACGCACCAATTTTTCGTAAAGTTAACCAACCAGTTTTATTTTTCTCTTTTTTTAGTAATCGTTAAAAAAATAACTTGGTACAATTCGTATGACATCAGTTGCATCTGACAAGATAGTTCCATTTGGGCAGGATTTCGTCCTTGACGATATGTCTGTCACACTCACTTTCAAAGAGTGGGTTGCGTTCTGTCTTTGTCTCATAGATTCTTCTGTTGATGGATGTGAATACAGCGAGTCCCGTCTTAGTTCTCGCTCTGGATGCCAGTTCGCTTGCCTCCTCAATGGTATTGAACACAGCCCCGCTCCAGACTCTGGAGATTTGCGAGAAGAGCCTGTGCTCAATGGGATTCCACTTAGAGCAGTAAGGGGCTCACGCCATGTCTGCCGTTCCTTTCTGCTATGATGGCAGCGAATTGTCTTGTCTGCCTTTCGTTCGCGTCTCTGAGGTACTCAATTTCCTTGTCTGTTACAATATCTGCTGGATTATTCGTGGCCTGCATAACTGCTTGGAATTCAGCTATAAAGGTACGAATTTTTTCAGCAGATTTAAGAATATAAAGCGTTAATAATCAATAAGTTATGAATAAAATTAGTGTAAAAGCAATTAACAATTTCAAAGAGACAAATAGAAATATGGCAACTGCTCTTGTAGAGCAGGAATCGTATCAAGTTATTTTTTAACGATTACTTAACATGAACACCTTAGCAGGCTTCCGCCTGCAAAGGTACGACATTCATGAATATAATAACAACTTTCATGAAACAATCTCAATAAAAAGTCCGTAAACCTTTGCATATATCAAGCACCATGAAGCGGGAGGAGATTTTCTTATACAATTGTCTTGCATATATGCACGGAAGTTTGTACCTTTGCACAAAATTCAAAAAGATGAAGAAGATTGTATTGATAGGTGTAGTATTTCTGCTCTGTGGCTGCGTCGCAGAAGAGAAGCACTATACCCACGAAGTGTTGAACCGAATGACTCCCATCAAGAATCAGGGCAAGTCTCAAACCTGTTGGATCTACGCCATGCTTGCCGCCATCGAGACGGAGCATCTGGCATGGGGCGACTCGGTGAACCTCTCACCTTATTATATAGAGAAGATGCTGGAGCAGGAACCGCAATGTCCGAAGAGCAAACGTGGCGAGCCTGCCACCACGCTACGGCTGTTGGAGAAATACGGCATCTGCGGCTACGACGCCATGAGGAAGATAGAGACGCCTGCGCCAAAGTGGGTCTTTATGTATGGCGCCACCTATACTCCTCAGGAGTTTGCACGCAGCGTCTGCAAGCCTGGGGAATATATGCAGCTGATGAGCGATGACAGCAAGCCCTATTACCAGGAGTCGGAACTCGAGGTGGAAGACAACTGGCTGCACGACCGTTATCTGAACATTCCCATGGACTCACTCTTCGCCAAGACGGAGCGGGCCGTACGACAGCATCACGGTGTCTGCTGGGAGGACGAAGGCCACGGTATGGCAATCGTCGGCATTGCCCACGACGACCAGGGAGAGAAGTATTTCATCATGAAGAACTCCTGGGGTACCAAACGTCCACACGGCGGACTGGAATACATCTCCTTTAAACATTTCAAGAAGCATACTATTGCTGTCGAAATGACAAAAGAAGCATATTATTAAAACGACCACAGATTACGCAGATTGCACAGATTTCTATGGATTTTGTCGCAAGCGACGGATTAAAAAGATTGCTTCGCGCACCAATCGTGGCTTCAGCCACTATAATCAATAAAAATCTGCGAAATAGAAACAACGCGCAACCATAATCTGTGAGATCTGTGTAATCTGTGGTCTTAAAAATTATTTGTTCAGTTTCCAGGTAACTCCGTCCTTGGTGTCCTTCACCTCAAAGCCGGCGGCAGCAAGTTCGTCGCGGATCTTATCACTGGTGGCCCAGTCCTTGTCGGCCTTGGCCTTCGCACGGAGTTCAAGCACCATGTCCACCACCTTACCGAAGGCTTCCTCTCTCTCCTGACTCCTGGCTCCTGACTCCTGACTACGGCTCTGCAGTCCGAGAATGTCGAAGGCAAAGAGATGCATGGTCTCTGAGAGTTCCTTCAGGCAGTCGGCACAGATGGTAGCCTTGTGGTCGGTGAGTTTGTTGATCACCGTACATCCCTCGAAGAGGTAACTGATGACCAGAGGTGTGGCGAGGTCGTCGTTCATGGCGTCGTAGCACTTCTCACGCAGACTCTTCACAACCTTCTCCGTCTCAGCGTCGCACTTGTCAGACACCTGGACACGATCCAGGTCTGCGATGGCGTTCATGAGTTTCTCCAAGCCTTTCTCAGCAGCCTGCAAGGCCTCGTTCGAGAAGTCCACGGTGCCGCGATAGTGGGCGGAGAGGATGAAGAAGCGGATGGTCATGGGCGAGTAGGCCTTCTCGAGCTTCTCGTGGTTGCCCGTGAAGAACTGCTCCAGCGTGATGAAGTTATTGTACGACTTACCCATCTTCTGACCGTTGATGGTCAGCATGTTGTTGTGCATCCAGTACTTCACGGCAGGATGACCCATCGAAGCCTGTGCCTGGGCAATCTCACACTCATGATGCGGGAACACCAAATCCAAGCCACCACCGTGGATGTCGAACTCTTCACCCAGATACTTACGACCCATCGCCGTACACTCACAGTGCCAGCCAGGGAAACCGTCACTCCATGGTGATGGCCAGCGCATGATGTGCTCAGGCTGTGCCTTCTTCCACAAGGCGAAGTCGGCCTGGTTATGCTTCTCACCGACACCGTCGAGCTCGCGCGAGGCATCCTTGATGTTCTCAAGGCTTCGGCCGGAGAGGACTCCATACTGACTCCAGTCTCCTGACTCCTGACTCCTTTTATTATAAGCCTCGATGTCGAAGTAGATCGAGCCATTGCTCTCGTAGGCAAAGCCGTTGTCGATGATCTGCTGCACCAGCTGCTGCTGTTCGATGATATGGCCTGAAGCGTGCGGTTCAATAGAGGGGCGCAACACATTCAGTGCATCCATCGCAGCATGGTAACGGTTGGTGTAGTATTGGGCAATCTCCATCGGCTCCTGCTGTTCCAGCCGTGCCTTCTTGGCGATCTTGTCCTCACCCTCGTCGGCATCATGCTCCAGATGGCCCACATCGGTGATGTTACGCACATAACGTACCTTATAACCCAGATGCTGCAGATAGCGGAACACCAAGTCGAAGGTGATGGCTGGACGGGCGTGCCCCAGATGAGGGTCACCATAGACGGTAGGCCCACAGACATACATACCCACATTCGGAGAATGGAGCGGCTCAAACCGCTCCTTCTGCCGTGTCAGTGTATTGTAGATAACTAATTTCGATTCCAATTCTTTACTTTTTTACTTTTTTACTTTTTTACCTTTTTACTTTTACTTCACGTATTCAGAGAAGTCTGTCAGTTTCATGTCACCCTTACGAGCCAGCGTGTCGTGCATGGCGAAGGCTGCGGGCAGATTGTGACGGGTCTGACCCATCTTGGCTATCTTCAGGTAATCCCACAACAGCTGCTTGTAGTCAGGATGTGCACAGTTCTCGATGATGCACTCAGCACGCTGGATGGGACCCTTGCCACGCAGGTCGGCGATACCCTGTTCGGTCACGATGATGTTCACGTCGTGCTCGCTGGAGTCCTGATGAGAGACAAAAGGCACGATCGACGAGATCACGCCACCCTTGGCCACCGACGGACAAGTGAATATAGAGAGGTAGGCGTTGCGGATGAAGTCGCCCGAGCCACCGATACCGTTCATCATCTTCGTACCGCTGATGTGGGTAGAGTTGACATTGCCGTAGAGATCGGCCTCGATGGCGGTGTTGATAGCAATCACACCTAAGCGGCGGATGATTTCAGGCGAGTTCGAGATCTCACTCTGACGGAGCGTCAGGTGATTCTTGAAGTAATCCATATTGTCATACACCTGCATGAGGCACTCGTTCGAGACGGTCAGCGAACAGGCCGAAGCATCCTTCACACGTCCGTCAAGCATCATACCCACGACGCTGTCCTGCAGCACTTCGGTATAGATGTTGAAATCAGGTACATGCTTGTCCTGACCTAAGGCACCGAGGATAGCGTTAGCCGTCGAGCCCACGCCACTCTGCAGCGGCAGGAACTCCTTGGGGATACGGCCCTTGTGCATCTCCTCCACGAGGAACTCTGCAGTGAGATAGCCGATCTTGTCCGTTACGGGATCGCTGTCCTTGAAGGCACGGGCCTCATCGGGGATGTTACATTCCACGACACCTGCCACCTTCTCCTTGGGAATCGACACGAACGGCTGACCAATACGGTCGCCGACATGCTCGATGGGGATGGCCTTGCGGTAAGGAGGATCCAGCGGCTCATACACGTCGTGGATGTACTTGGCGTTGGGATTATGGAAGCTGTTCAGTTCCAGGATCACTTTCTTGGCCAGACGGGCGGCAGTGGGGGAAATACCACCTGCAGCAGTCAGATAGACATGATAGTCGTTGCCCACCTCCTCGATGTCGCAAACCTCAAGGATGGCCCAGTCGACGTCACCATAGAAACCATAGCGCAGCTCCTGTGCCATGTGACTCAGGTGCAGGTCGTTGTAGGGGATCTCACCCATGTTCACGTGCTTGCGGAAATCGGGGTTCGTGGTGTAGGGCGCACGATAGAGGATGGCCTGTGCATTAGCTAGGTCACCGTCAGTACTCTGACCCGTGGAGGCACCTGTGAAAATAGCCACCTTGAACTCGCGGCCGGCCTCGTGCTCAGCCACAGCGATTTTTGCTAACTCTTTGGTTGTTGCCTTGGCCACACCTGCAGGTGTAAAGCCACTCATGGCGATGTGGTCGCCATTCTTAATCAGTGCTGCAGCCTCTGCAGCAGTCATACGTGTATAAGCCATAATAATCTGTAAATTTACAATTTTGCGTGCAAAATTACATATTTTTTTAGACATAAGTACATAAGAACATATTTTTTTAGTTTATTTTGTCCTTTTGTCTCAGAAAAGGTGTATCTTTGCAGGATGATGAGACGATGGTTACTGCTGATGATGCTCATCTTGGCGACAGGCGACTGCTTCGGACAGATGAAGCGCTATGACACGGACTTCTTTGTATCGCAGCGTAATTTTCTCTTCGCCATACCTCTCGAAGTAGAGCGCGGACAGATCTACGTCACCCTCGACTTCAACGGACGCCTCTGTCGATTCAAACTCGACACTGGAGCCAGCCAAGGCATCCTATACGACGACGTGATGCTGCCTGGCGTCAGAACCCTCGGCACCATCGAGTCAGAAGATGCGGCAGGCCGCGTGCGACAGATGCAGACCGTCCAACTGCCACCCTTCCGTATCGGTCCCCTCACCATCAGCGGCTACAAGGTACAGCGCATGCGTCGCAGCATCGTACGCCGTGGTGAAGACGGCATCATCGGCTTCGCCCTGTTCAACAAGGGCATCGCTGCTCGCATCGACGTACGCGAAAAGCAGCTCACCCTCACCGACCGTCGCGACCACTATGCCTACACCCCTGGCGAGGCCTTGAAGTATCGCCTGCGCAAGCACGTACCTTATATAAAAATAAGTCCCTTCGCCGGAGTTGAAGACGAGGTGCTCTTCGACACAGGCAGTCCCTTACCCTATGCCGTCAATGCTAACGCGTTTGCACAAATGAGAAGCCGGCATCCGGAGATTGCCAGTCAGATAGAGGGCACCACCTACGGCAGCCATACCATCGGCCACTTCGGCACCGAACGCTCCGGACAAATCACGCTTCTCACCTTGAAACGACTCCTCTGGGGCAACTTCGTCTTTCGGGATATCCATTGCACCACCGTCAATGGCGGTTCCCACATAGGAGCCCCACTGCTCGACTACGGAGCCCTGGTCATCAACCCCTTCCGTCGCCAGCTTGTGTTCCAGCCCTACGACGGCGTCACCTCCGTCACCGTGGCCAACCGCTTGCACGACATCGTCATCGTCGAGCGCAACGGACGGGCTATGATTGGTATGGTGATGCAGGACGGCAAGGCGTGGGCAGCAGGTTTTCGCTCCAACAGCATCATCGAGCAAGTCAACGGCCAGCCTCTCACCTTCCAGCAGTTCCTCCAATACCGTTGGGTGCGCAATCAGGAGTACCAGTTCACCCTCCGCATGCCAAATGGTATGCTCACCACGCTACGAGCCCTCTGGCCACTGCAATATAATCAATAGCCTTTTAACTTTTTTACCTTCTTACCTTTTTACCTTCTTACCTTTTTACCTTCTTACCTTTACAGATATGCCATCAGCACATCCCAGACGGCGATGATGTGGCAGACCGAACCGGCCAGCACAAAGAAATGGAACACGGAGTGCATATACTTCGTTTTATTGAAGGAATAAAACACGGCACCCGTGATATAACTGACACCTTCCGCGATGAGCCAGATGACGGCAGCCGCCGACACTGAATCCATCAAAGGCTTGAACGCCACAAGCACACTCAGTCCCATGCCGATGAAACAGAAGGTCTCCACATTCGAGTGTTCCTTCAGGCGAACGAAACTGATAATCGTTCCCACGATGGCACAAGTCCACACAAACACAAACAGCGCCCATCCCCAATAACCCTGCGTGCGTAGTGCCACCAGTGTCAGAGGCGAATACGAACCTGCGATGTGCCAGTAGATGGCTGCATGGTCCCACTTCCGCAACCGCTCCTTCCACTTCGAGTGGTGTTTCATCGAGTGGTAGAGGGTCGACGCTGCATACGAGGCCAGCATACCGAACAGGTAGAGGATGACTCCCCACCGCGCCCAGTTGTTGTCGCTCTGGAAGCACCACACCAGGAAGATCACGCCGAACACCACGCCCAGCAGGATTCCCCCGCCGTGCGACGTTGCATTCCATATTTCCTCCCTTTTGGTGTACCTGATCATTGCGGTTTAAGTTGATAATTGGGTGCAAAGGTAGTGCAAATCGAGTAAAATACAAAATAAATCGCCATTTATTCGAGATGCAGCATAAGATTTTTACCACTTTGCGACAATTTTTCAGCCACTTTGGCCCGTTTGTCGCGAGTCGGCTTCTCTGTCGCCTATACTTTAGAAGAAATCTGCAAAAAAAGTTGCAACGAGCCAAAATCCGTCGTAACTTTGCATCGTCAAAAGGATTTGAGCGTTTCCCGACAAACGGGAAAGCGGCGTAAGCCAAAAGGGAATTAAATTAAAATTATGTATAACATTTAAAAAATTAAAGAAAGGAAACAAATTATGGCAAAGACTCCAGTTTCAATGACCATTGATGGTTACAAAGACAGAGAAGTACTGATGGTGACTTACGAGTTCAGTCAGGCAACAGACGTAGAAGGCCAGATGGCCGGTATCCCCCGAGGCGGAAAACTCACTGTCCGCGTGAAGGCTCTGAACGACGGTACTCCCGACCTGATGGCTTGGATGTGCGAGCGTAACCTGCCGAAGAACGGCGAGATCAAGTTCCTCGAGACGAAGACGAACAAGGAGATGAAGAGCATCAAGTTCACCAACGGCTACTGTGTCAACTACGAGGAGAAGTGGGAGGACAAGATGGGACACTTCGAGGAGATCGAGATCACCTGCAAGCAGATCGAGTTCGGTAACGTAAAATATGAGAACGACTGGGCTTAAAGAAATGAAAAGTGAATAGTGAAAAGTGAAAAATTTGCTACCGCCCAGAAGTAATCATAAAGTTCAAAGTTTAAAGTTCAAAGTTCAAAGTATAAATTAATAGAAAGGAAACAAGATATGGCAGAGAATGTAACACCGGTAACCCTTTCAATTGACGGGTTCGCAGAGAGAGAAGTGATGATGGTTGACTACAAGTTTGATCAGACAACAGACCGTGAGGGACAGATCTCAGGTATCCCCCGTGGTGGTCGTGTAACCATCCGTGTGAAGGCCTTGAACGACGGCAACAACGAACTGATTGCCTGGATGCTCGACCCGACGAGCCCCAAGGACGTCAAAGTGCAGTTCTTCAATACGGTAGACGGCTCGACGATGAAGGAGCTCAAGGGCACCAGCTGCTACTGCATCGACTACGTCGAGAAGTGGGAAGACGGTCAGGACCACTACGAGCAGATCGAGATCGTTTGCCAGAAGCTCGAGAACGGCGCCGTCGCTTACGATAATCCTTGGAAGTGAGTGAATTAGCGAGAGCAGAGCCAAGCTCGCTTGAGCTCTGCCGAGCGTGAGCGAACTAGATGCGCAGCATCAAGTAGGCGATTAAGCGAAGGAGAGCCTCTGCAAATTGCGGGGGCTCTTCCTTTGTGATTAAATCTACATGCAACCTCCGTGGAACCATGCTTTTCTTAAATTATATTAAAAATTCAGCCAAATCCATTGCCGAATCAGAAAAAGTTCATATCTTTGCGATATCAAATTGATATCATTTTAAAACTTAATCATTATGGAGAATAAAGAATTTGCATTCAAGGGAATGGTGATGAACGGTTTTCTGATGACGTTCGTCAACCTGGCAGTTTCGATTCTGTCTATCGTAGGCATCGTGTTTAGCATCATCACGCTCGACAGCAGCAACGGCAATTGTGGCGGCTGGGAACTGGGCGGCAGTCTGCTGTTGCTCCTTATAAATATAATAATGTGGTGCGGACTGATGATGCTGGAGCCCAACGAGGCGAAGGTGACCACGTGGTTCGGCAAGTACAGCGGCACATTCTCAAAGACAGGCTTCTACTGGATCTGCCCCTTCTACGGTACGAAAAAGGTATCGCTGCGTGCCCGCAACCTCGACGCGGAGCCCATCAAGGTGAACGACAAGACGGGCAATCCCGTGATGATCGGCCTGGTGCTCGTGTGGAAGTTGAAGGACACCTACAAGGCCCTCTTCGAAGTGGACTCCCAAACGATGGCCTCCAATCCCAATGCCATCGGTTCTGACACGAAGGGACTGATGAACGCCTTGGAGAACTTCGTCCGAGTGCAGAGCGACGCTGCCCTGCGCCAAGTGGCAGGCCAGTATGCTTACGACGATGAGGACTCGAAGGCTGGGGAGCCTACGCTGCGCTCAAGTGCCGAAGAAATCAACGAGCAGTTGGAGCAGAAGCTCGACGAACGTCTGGCGCTTGCAGGCATCGAGGTCGTAGAGGCCCGCATCAACTACCTCGCCTATGCTCCAGAGATTGCTGCCGTGATGCTGCGTCGCCAGCAGGCCTCAGCCATCATCACAGCCCGTGAGAAGATCGTCGAGGGTGCAGTCTCGATGGTGAAGATGGCGCTCGACAAACTTTCCAACGAGAATATCGTCGACCTCGATGACGACAAGAAGGCTGCAATGGTAAGCAACCTGCTCGTAGTGCTCTGTGGCGACGAGTCTGCCCAGCCTGTCGTAAACACAGGAACGCTGAACCACTAAAGAGTTTTACGACCACGAATTTAACGAATTTCTCTATGGCAGATAAGAAGACAACGAAAAACTTTATCCTGCGTGTAGACTCGGACACGATGGACGCTATAGAGGCCTGGGCTGCGGACGAGTTTCGCAGCACCAACGGCCAGCTGCAGTGGATCATCACCGAGGCCCTGCGTAAAGCCAAGCGTCTGCCCAAGAAAAAGCAAAACAATGGAACAGAACAACTTTGACATTAAGAAGATCAAGGTGCATCGCACCACAGAGGCAACCGTCTTTGAGATTGTGTTTGTCCTGATAGCCCTCATCGTCTGGGGAGTGATTATCTGGCTGGTTCATCGTGCGCCAGACATCATCCCCACCCATTTCGATGCTTCAGGCAAGCCGAATGCATACGGTCCGCCTGCAGGAATCACCATTCCCTGCGCACTCTTGACAATAGGCGCCATCGTCTGTATATCATGTGCCTATTTCCCTCAACGTATCAATCTGCCGTTCAAAATCAGGAACATCCGCCAGGTGGAATTGGCGATCCGGTCACTTCGGGTGACAGGCATCACATTCCTGTTATTACCACTGGCTACGGCCTATACCATGCTTGGCATGAGCACTCCGTCTGTCGTTCCCATCTTGGCAGTCATCGGCCTCATCCTCGTGGAATCTGTCTTGTTTTCAATCATTATTTACAAATCAAAATAACAAACTATTATGGTAGAACTCAAAAACGAACAACTCTCGATCGTCGTATCAGAGAAAGGAGCTGAGCTCCAGAGCATCAAGGACGCAAACGGTAAGGAATACTTATGGCAGGGAGACCCCACATTCTGGCCTCGTCGCTCACCCATCCTCTTCCCCATCGTCTGCAGCGTGAACAACGACACTTATACTGTCGACGGAAAGGAATACCACTTGCCGCGTCACGGATTTGCCCGCGATATGGACTTTAAGTTTATTGCCCAAGGCGAGCGCAAGATCACCTTCGCCCTCGAATCGTCAGAAGAGACGAAGCAGGTCTATCCCTACGACTTTACCCTCAGCGTCAGCTATGTGCTTGATAATAATAAGATAGGCGTCATCTGGCACGTCCATAATACCGACACCCAGGAGATCCATTTCCAGATAGGCGGTCATCCTGCCTTCAATATCCCTGGCATGAAGGCTGGCGAGAACCAGTATGGCCGTATCCGCCTTGACAACCAGGAGCCGATGGACGCTCTCCACAGCTATGGCGACGGATCGCACGAGATGGACGAGATCCCATTCGTAGAGGCTGAGAAGGGCATCATGGAGTTCACGGATAACACCTGGCGCAACGACTCCATCAAGATCCACAAGTGCCAGTTGCATCGTGCCGAACTCTTAGGGCCTGGTGGCGATCCAGAGGTTACCGTCACCTTCCGCACCCCCGTCATCGCCTTCTGGAGTCCGTTCGGCAAGCAGGCACCCTTCGTCTGCATCGAGCCTTGGTACGGCCTTGGCGATCCCCGTAGTTTCAAGGGCGAGTTCAAGGACAAACCTCTGATGAACCATCTGCAGCCCGGTGCCTCTTTCATGTCAAGGTATGACATTTGTATTAAAGGAGAAAAGGAGTAAGGAGAGAAGGAGATCATGCAGATCATCGTATCACAGGAGATAGAGTCGGTTTGCCCTGCGTTTGTGGGAGCTGCCGTCGAGGCACAAGTGGTCAACACGCCTTATTCAAAGGAACTCTGGGATGAGATTCATGCACAGGAAGACCGTTTCCGGCAGGAGCTGACCACAGAGAGTCTGAAAGACCTGCCCAGCATCGCTGCCACCCGTCGGGTGTATAAGGCCTGCGGCAAGGATCCTTCGCGTTACCGTCCGGCCAGCGAACAGCTCATCCGGAGGATGCTGCAGGGCAAGGAACTATATCAGATCGACACCCTCGTAGACCTCATCAACCTCGCCTCCATCGCCTATGGCTACAGCATCGGAGGCTTCGATGCCGACAAGTTCGTGGGCGACACGCTCACTTTGGGTGTAGGTCGCGAGGGAGAACCGTATGAAGGCATCGGACGTGGTATGCTCAATATCGCAGGACTGCCCGTCTATCGTGATGCCGAGGGAGGTGTGGGCACACCCACCAGCGACCACGAACGGACGAAAATGACCCTCAGCACCACCCATCTCGTGGTGCTCATCAACGGTTACGACGGCAATGAACAGCGTGTCGCTGACAATGCCCGCTTCATCCAGGACCTGCTGTGCAAATACGCAAAGAGTGACGGCGGCACCGTCACTCTTTACAGGCATACATAAATCATTATAGTTTCTTTTTCGGATAGAGGGCGTCCCACCATGTTGGGTCGTCCTTTAGCCATTTCTGGAACCATGCCATCTGGGTGGCGAGCCATTTTTCCTTCTTCGTGTACTCAAGGATATGATGGTTCTCGCCCTCCACCTCGACGAGAGCCACCTCCCTACCCAGGAGTTTCAGGGCCGTGAACATCTGCAGGCTCTCTATCAGCGGAACGTTCGTATCGGCATTGCCGTGTAACAGCAACAGGGGCGTATGGATCTTGTCGGCATTGAAGAGCGGACTCTGGTCGACATACAACTGCCGATGACTCCACGGATAACTGTTGGCCATCGACACCTCGCTGTAGTTATATCCCCAATAGCCCTCACCCCAATAACTGGTGTGGTTGGCGATGCCAGCGTGCGAAACGGCAGCAGCGAAGATGTCTGTCTGTGTCTGCAGGTATTGTGTCATAAAACCGCCATACGAGGCTCCCATACAGCCGATCTTCTTCGGATTGATGAAAGGATGTGTCTCACAGATCTTCTTCGTTCCCTCGATGATATCCTCAGCGGGACCATGCCCTGCCGTATTCACATGGCGCGACGCCCACTCCTGTCCAAAGCCCGTGGCACCGCTGGGTTGCAGGATATAGGCCACATAACCTAACGAGTTCCAGTACTGAGGGGCGTATGGTGACTCAAAGTAACGGCTCACTGGAGAACAACCGCCATAATAATAGACGATCATCGGATACTGCTTCGAGGCATCGAAGTCCTTCGGCAGATACAGTCGGCCATAGACGGTGTCGCCCTTCGAGTTGGTGTAGTTCCAGTCCTCACAGGTGCCTACCTCTGCATCGCCCAACGCCTCATGGCCGTCGAACAGCCTCATGCTATTCTCTTTCCTCTTTCCTCGTTCCTCGTTCCTCAAAACGTATGCCGAAGCCGGCTCCAATGTATTATATGAAAGGTACGCGATGACGGAGGCATGCTCGGCAATGTCTGCACGATAGATGTCATCGCCATTGGCTGCCACCTTCCTGATGGCACCTGTCTTCGGATTCAGCGAGAACAGATACACATAGTCACGGTCCTCTGCCGTGAAAAAGACTTGACCATCAGCCTTCGACCACGCCAGCAGATTGCTGATGGAGGGATCGAAGTCCTTGGTGAGAGCCTTCACCTGTCTTGTGGCGATGTCGTAGAGGAACAGTTCATTCTCCGTCATACTGGGCGTGACGTCTGCAGACAACTGACAGCCGATGCGGTTGAAGGCTTCGGGGGTGCCAGTGATGATGATCTGGGAACCGTCAGGCGAGAAGCAGCCTCCACCGATGAAGCCCTCACAGGCAAAGAGTGTGTCGGCCTTAAAGGTCTGGACATCCACCATCATCATATCCATCACCTCTGTAGGACGCTTGGCCAGCCTGCTGTAGGACGAGGCTACGAGCAAGGTCTTTCCGTCGGCAGTGATATCGAGCAGATACGTATTCCGGGGACTGAACGTGATACGCTGGCAGATACCTGTCGCCAGGTCGTACTTCAGGAGATAGTTTCGTTTGCGCCAGTTTGGCTGACGATCGTCCATCTCCAGCACCTCAAACACATCGGCATCCTCCTTCGTACCTTCTTCCTCAGCGGTGATGATGAGATAGTCCTCCGTCGGGCTGACGGTGATACCACCCTCCGGCAGCCTGGATGCCAGCAAGGTGCGTTCGCCAGTCAACGGACTGACCTTATACAGAGAGCGATTATCCCCGATCTTCTCATCAACGGTCCAGGCGATGCTCCGGGGCATCCACGCCACATTCGCAGGCAGCATGGAGAGCAGCCGTCCCGTCCTGGTGTCGCGCAGTTCATACTGTCTCTGGTCTTTGCCACCCCGTTCCGTAGTCTGGTAACCCACTACCACATAGGCGCCGTCGGCAGAGAGCCTGACGCTGCGCACCCGCTTGCCGTCAAACAGGTCGTGGGCCATATACGGATGGGCCTTGTCGAGGGTATAGGCGACAGTCTTGTCAGCCTCTATCACAACGCTGATGGAGTCTGTGTCCTTCGCCGCTGCCAGGTATCTGATGGCGAAGGTGTGGTGCTCTGGAGCCAGTTTCAACTCCTCGCCAGCCTCCTGACCGTCGATGAAGAGCTTGTAGTTCTTGGGACCCTTCACGGTAATCTTGCCTTTCAGGTAGTCGATGTTGTTCACATAAAAGGAAAGCAGTCCCACGCTCTTGCTGTCTGCGAGCGAGGGAATCACCTGCCCGTCGAACTTCCCCGTGGCAGGAGAGGTGACGGCGATGGCGCCCAACAACGATGCCTCATCGAACTTCTTGCCCTGGGCGTCCACGGTGTCGAGTGCCAGCGGGGCAGCCACGGCATAAGGACCGGTGAGGTTGAACGTACTGATCTCAGTCTTCACTTGAGCCTGCACACTGAACACTGTCAGCAGCATGGCGAATAACATCATTTGTTTCATATTCTTCATTTCGTGTATCATTTTGCTGCAAAATTACTAAAATAATCTGAGGAATCTGCGTAATCTGTGGTTTATTTTATACCTTTGCACCCAAATTTATCCCGGACCATCAAAATGAGACAACTAAGAAAGCATTTTTTGTGTATCCTCGTCTTGCTGACGACAATCATCCTGACAACCAACGCAGACAACCAGACCCCGTCCAGTCTGATGATCAACGAACTGATGCAGTCAAACATCGACTGTATCATGGACGACCTGAACGAATTCCCCGACTCGTGGGTGGAACTCTACAACAACAGCGACGAGCCCGTCAACCTGAAAGACTACCAGTTAGGCACCAGTGCCGACGATGCGTGGCAACTGCCCGACAAGACCGTCAAGGCCAAGGGCTTCATCATCGTTTACTGCGACAAGGAGGCCGCCGGTCTCCACACCGCCTTCCGTCTGGAGTCGGGCAAGGGCTGCACGGTCTGCCTGTTCAAGGACGGCGCCATCGTCGACAACCTGCCGGCATCGCTGCCCAAGATGCCGGCTCCCAACATCGCCTATGGCCGCAAGACCGACGGCGGCAGCGAGTGGGGCTATCAGCTGACGCCCACCCCGGGAGCCGCCAACTGCGGGGAAGTCTGCGACGGCAGCCATATCCTCGGTGAACCCATCTTCAGTCAGAAGGGATATGTGATGAACGGCACACAGACCTTCCGCCTCAAGCTCTCGCTCCCCGAGGGCGCACCCGAAGGCACGGAGATACGCTACACCATCGACGGCACCGAGCCCACTGCCGCCAGCACCAAATGCCCGGCCTCAGGCTTTGCCGTCAGGAGGGCGATGACCGTCAGGGCCAAGCTGTTCTGCGACGGATGGCTCTCACCAAGGAGCACCGTAGAGTCGTACATCTTCCACGACCGCTCACTCTCCATCCCCGTCATCAGCATCTCCATCGACGACAGATACCTCAACGACGCGAAGATCGGCATCTTCGCCAATAACAACAACCATGACGATCCCCACGACTGGCGGCGGCCGATGAACGTCGAGCTCTTCGACACCGAGGGCGAGCCCTCACGGCTGAACCAGCTCTGCGAGACCCGCATCAGCGGCGGATGGTCAAGAGACGCTGCCCGCAAGTCGATGATCCTCTATGCCAACAAGCGCTTCGGCACGAAGACCTTCAACCATGAGTTCTTCCCCGACCAGAAGCCGGGAGTGACAGACTTCAAGTCCATCGTGCTCCGCAATGCCGGCAACGACCGCGACGGCCTCTATATGCGCGACGCCATCTGCCAGCGCAGCATGGCCGAGCACACTGGCATCGACTGGCAGGCCTGGCAACCCGCCGTCGTCTATATCAACGGCAAGTACCACTGCATCCTCAACATCCGCGAACGCGCCAACGAGGTCAACATCGCCTCCAACTACGGGCTGGAAGACATCGACCTCACCGAGAACGGCGAACTGAAAGAGGGCACCAGCGACTTCTACGACGCCTTCACTGCCTTCTACCAGGAGAAGGGCCACACCCTCGAGGAGTATGCCAAGTGGATCGACTGGGAGGAGTATCTCGACATCATGGCGATGAACATCTACTTCTGCAACCTGGACTTCCCCGGCAACAACAATGTGATGTGGCGCCCCCGTACCAACGACGGCCGCTGGCGCTGGATCGCCAAGGATGTAGACTACGCCTTGGGCCTCTATAACCACCAGGCGACGCACAACATCCTGAAACAGTACTACAATCCCACCAGCTCCGAGTATAATAGCATCAATTTCTCCATCACAGAGGAATCGACGCTACTATTCCGCAACATCATGGAAGATTCCGACTTCCGCCGCGAGTTCATCGATCGCACCTGCATCTACATGGGTGACTTCCTCAACGAAAAAGGCGTGCGCGCCGTATGGGACCCGATGTATGAGATGATTACAGACGAATGGGACCATCACCACGATGCGGTCTACGGCAACCCCTGGTGGCCTGTCTACGACAACGACCTGCGCGATGCCCGCAACTGGCTCAGCAAGCGCACGGCAGAGATGTACAAGCACATCGGCTCCCAGTATAATCTCGGCTCGCCCATCCCCCTCACCGTCAGCATCGAGGACGGTGAAGCTGGCCCCAGCAGCCTCCAGTTCAATGGCGTCACGCTCTCTGGTGCCGACTTCAACGGCAAGTTCTTTGCCGGACGCGCCATCAGTCTCGAGGGCAACCCCGACGGACTGTCCATCGCAGGCTGGCGCATCGCAGAGACACAGAAAAGCGGCTCCACGACCACCCGTGAAGTCTCCGGCAGCCAGCTCGCCATCGAGATGCCCACCTGCACCAAACTGGCCATCACCGCCATCGCCGGCAACCCCGACGGCATCAGCACCGTCAAGACAACTGTACCCACCCTCCGTTCAGGCAGTATCTACGACCTCAACGGACGGCTCATCCGCCAGGGAAGCACATCGCTCGACGGCCTGCCTCACGGCATCTACATCATAGACGGGAAAAAAGTGGCGAAATAAGTTCGTTATTGGACAGCACGGATGCAGCGGCCGCTGAAGCGATTGCTGGAGAGATTGCCGATGTCCACTTTGACGTCAGAGAAATCAAACTCCAGGCACCAGGCCTTGAAGGGATTGCCGCCGTAGAGGGTTGACGTCCAGTAAACACCTTTGATGGCACGAAACTGAACTTCCGCATAAAACCGGAAGCCTGTGATAGGCAGGAAGATGGAGTTGCCCGTCTTCTTGCTTTTCACTTGATAGCCGTTCACGCCGTCCTTCGTAATCCATTCCCACGTACATTTGGCAGAGTCTGCCAATTCCTCGAACTCTTCCACGGTGGGCATGCGCCAGGTACTCCCCCAGTTGGCGCGGGCAGCATCGTCAGTGGGAAGCAGCCTGATCATCCGGTCGTTGACAGAATATTTCATCAGGAAGTTGGAATCCCCCTTGCTCCAGGAATAGGTGCCCCACGAATAATACTGCTTCGGCTTGGTCTCGCCCCAGGCGTAGTACGTGCCAAAGCCGGAATCCTTATTGGCGCCCACATTCATGTTTGCCCACTTCACACTTAGGCCCATATCAACAGCCTCCACACCTTCAGGCGCTTTTGATTCGGCCTCCGTACCATTCACCTTCGCATTGCCAACCGCCCCAAAGAACATGACGGACAGCGCTATTAGAAATAGTTTCTTCATAACTTGACTATATATTGTAATTTTTTGCTTTTTTAATAGGCCTCGCGGTATTTGCTATCGTCTTTGTCGGAGAGCATGGAGAGGTAGCTCTGATAACGGCTCTGGGCGATATAGTGGTCTTCGAGGGCCTGGAGCACGGCACAGCCCGGTTCATGGGTGTGGGTGCAGTTGGAGAAACGGCAGTCTTTGGAGAAGCGGAAGATCTCGCGGAAATAGGAGGTGAGTTCTTCAGGTTCCATGTCGAAGGTGCCGAAGCCTTTGATGCCGGGGGTGTCGATGAGCCATCCCCCGCCCAATGGTATCATCTCAGAGAACGTCGTCGTGTGCTGACCCATCTGATGGGCATCGGATATTTCAGCCGTGCGGAGGTTGACACCCGGCACGAGGCGGTTGATGATGGTGGACTTCCCCACCCCACTGTTGCCGCTGAAAAGCGTGATCTTGTCTTCGAGCATCGGCAAGAGTGCATCGATGCCCTCGCCCGTCTCGGCAGAGATGGCGCGGCACTCATAACCAATGGTCTCATAGAGATGGATAAGCATCTGCTGATAGTGCAGTTCATCAGCGTCGAGGAGGTCAGTCTTGTTGAATAGGAGCACCACGGGCACCCGGTAAGCCTCAGCCGAAGCGAGAAAACGATCGATGAACGTGGTGTTGGTCTGCGGACGGACGACGGTGACGACGAGCAACGCCTGATCGACGTTGGCGGCAATGATATGGCTCTGCTTGGAGAGATTGATGCTCTTGCGGATGATGTAGTTGCGGCGGTCCTCGATCTCGGTAATGAAATTCCCTTCTGAAACGCAGACACGGTCTCCGACGGCGACGGGGTTGGTGCTGCGGATACCCCGCAGGCGGAAGTTACCCTTCACCTTACAGTCAAGCAGCTGGCCATCGTCTGTCTGGACGGTGTACCAGCTGCCTGTGTTTTTTATCACAAGACCTTTCACCTACACAGTCATGATTTCCTTGTTCTTCGCAGCCAGGAGGTCGTCGATCTTCTTGATATACTTGTCATGGATCTTCTGGAGCTCCAGTTCGGCATCCTTCTCATTGTCCTCAGAGAGTCCGTCCTTGATGGCCTTCTTCAGCTTGTCCTTGATGTCACCACGCACGTTGCGCACCTCGACCTTAGCCTTCTCGGCAATCTTGGCACACTGCTTGGTGAGGTCGCGACGGCGCTCCTCGGTGGGGATGGGGATGTTCAGACGGATCACCTCGCCATTGTTCTCAGGAGTGATACCCACGTCGGAATCCATAATGGCCTTCTCGATGTTACGGATCTCCTTGCGGTCCCAGGGCTTAATGGCGATGGTACGGGGATCGGGCACACTCACGTTGGCCACCTGGTTGAGGGGCACTTTCGAGCCATAGGAGTCCACGCGCACGCCATCGAGGATGGCCACGTTGGCACGACCGGCACGGATGCGATTCAACTCGTCTTCGAGGAACATGGCAGCCATCTCCATACGCTCCTCACTTTTCTTCAATGTTTCTTTAACGTCGATCATATCATTTACGATTTTAGATTTCTGTTGACAAAAGTACGAAAAAGAAGTGAAAAGTGAAGGATGAAGGGTGAAGAATTTGCTTCCGGCGAATGAATTTTAACCTTTTTTTGGTGGTTTCGCCTCTATATATAAATAAGGTGTAAGGGCAAAAAAGGTACAAATACCATATTTGTGGTATGCAGAATAGCCCACGTGTGGGATTTTGTAACCCCAGAAATCGCCGTACCTTTGCACCATCGAAAGTGAATAGAACATATTTAATAACATAAAAAGAAAAAGATTATGGCAAAGATTGCAAAACAGCTGACCGAGCTTATCGGTAACACTCCTCTGCTGGAACTGGCAAAGTTCTCAGAGGCCAAGGGTATTGAGACTCCGATTATCGCCAAGGTGGAATTCTTCAATCCTGGCGGCAGTGTGAAAGACCGTATCGCCTTAGCGATGATAGAGGACGCAGAACAAAAAGGACTGCTGAAGCCGGGTGCCACCATCATTGAGCCGACAAGTGGCAACACGGGTGTGGGACTGGCCCTGGTGAGTGCCGTGAAGGGCTACAAACTCATCCTGACCATGCCTGAGACGATGAGTGTGGAGCGCCGTAACCTGGTGAAGGCCTACGGTGCCGAGGTGAGGCTGACAAGTGGTAAGGACGGTATGCCTGGTGCCATCAAGGCAGCAGAGCAACTGCGCGACAGCATCCCAGGCAGCATCATCCTGCAACAGTTTGAGAACCCCGCCAACCCTGCCAAGCACTATGCCACCACGGGGCCCGAGCTGTGGCAGCAGACTGACGGCGAGATCGACATCTTCGTAGCAGGCGTAGGCACTGGTGGCACTGTCTCTGGTGTGGCCAAGTACCTGAAGGAGAAGAATCCGAATGTGAAGATCATTGCCGTGGAGCCCAAGTCATCACCCGTGCTCAACGGCGGACCCAGCGGACCCCACAAGATCCAGGGCATCGGTGCCGGCTTCGTGCCCAAGACCTACGCCGGCAACTTGATAGACGAGGTGCTGGACATTGAGAACGACGACGCCATCCGCACGGGCCGTGAACTGGCACAGACGGAGGGACTGCTGGTGGGCATCTCTTCGGGAGCCGCCGCCTTCGGCGCCTCGGTGATTGCCCAGCGTCCGGAAAACAAGGGCAAGAAGATCGTAGCCCTGCTGCCCGACACGGGTGAGCGCTACCTCTCGACGGTGCTCTACGCTTTCGACGAATATCCGCTTTAAAGCGCGTTTTTCTCCCAATAAAGGCGCAAATCATCCTAAAAACGGGGTGATTTGCGTTTTTTTTGTCATTTTCCTTTGTTATTTGAACAGAAATACCTATCTTTGCGGACAGTAACTACCTGAAACCCGATGAACAGTGGTAACAGACAAAGACTTCTGGCCGTCGCGACGCTTCTAACCATCAGCCTCACGGTACTGGCCCAGAAAGAGAATATGGAGACGATTGCCGACACACACCATCTGTCGGCCTATATCGTGGCCGCACTGATGATCGGTGTGTTTGTGATGATATTTTCCAACCGTCTGTTCTATTTCCGTCAGCGAGAAGTCAGTGCCAAGGCACAGCAGCAGAACTCACAGTTAGGTCTGGTGCTCACCTCGAACAAGACACAGGTATGGACCTACGATTACGCCAAACATCTCTACACCTTACTATCCGTCAAGGGAGAAGAAGAAAAGACATATGTGCCCATCGACTTCTCACAGTTCTTCGACAGCAATGAGTTCACCCAGCTGCACAAGGCCGTCATCGCCCTGCCCGACAGCCATAAAGAGCCGGAACCCATCGTCATCAGAGGCAGCAAGCCGGAAGACGGATCCGCACCCCGCATCTACAAGGTCAACCTGACTATCCTGCATCGCGACAAGAAAGGCAAGGCCAAAACCCTGTTGGGCACCCAGCGCGACATCACGGATAACAGGATGAGGAAGGAGAAGACCCGCAATATGGCCCTGCGCTACCATACCGTCTTCAATTCGTCACTCGTCGATATGATCTACTATGGCGAAGACGGCTATATGACCGACATCAACGACAAGGCCTGCGAGACTTTCGGTGTCACCGACCGTGAGGCCCTGATGGCGAGGAAGGTGAAGATCACCGACATTCCCTCATACAGGGACCTTGACTACGACCACTTAGAGAACCTCCTGATGTCGTCGATCACTGACATAGACCAAACGAAACGGGAAGACGAGCGGATTCCGGAAGTCACCGTCAAAGGCAAGTTCTACTATGAGTGTGCCGTGTCTGCCATCCGCGACAAGGACAGGAAACTGTTGGGCGTCATCGCTGCCGGACGTGACATCACGGACATGGTGGACTCACACCACCGTCAGCAACAGGATGCCCTGCTGCTCGAAAAGCGCACCAAAGACATCCAGGACTATATCAACAACATCAACTACTCGCTGAAGGTGAGTGGTGTGCGACTCGTGAACTACCACCCTGACAACCACGAACTGGAGATCTTCAGTGACCTGAACCAGGTGCAATACAGCCTCTCACAGATCCGCTGTGCCTCGCTGCTGGCACCGTCAGACCAGCGGAAGGCCCGTGGACTCCTGCTCCGCATGGACCATCGCACACCAGGCATCTTCACATCGACAGTACAGACCCGTTTCCACGACGAGCAGGGCCGCACCATCTTCCTCACCTTCAGTATGGTGCCAGTCACCGAGAAAGGCAGCGACCGCATCAGCCATTACTTCGGCATGCTCCGCAACGACACGGAGATGGTGTACACCGAGCGCCAGCTGATCAAGGAGACGAAGAAGGCCCAGGAGACGGAGGAACTGAAGAACACCTTCCTGCTGAACATGAGCTACGAGATCCGTACGCCGCTGAATGCCGTCATCGGATTCGCACAACTCTTCAACGGCCCCCACGACGTGGAGGACGAGCCTGTGTTCTCGGAAGAGATCAAGCGCAATACCAACGAACTGCTGGCCCTGGTCAACGACATTCTCTACATCTCACGCCTCGATGCGAAGATGGTGGAGTTCAACTATCAGGAGACAGACTTCGCCACGCTCTTCGAGGGCTACTGCTATATGGGACTGAGTTCGCTGTCGAACGACGTGAAGATACAGGTGGAGAACCCCTACAACCATCTGATGGTGAAGATTGACGAACAGAACGTGGGTGAGGTGATCCAGAAACTCTGTGTCAACGCTGCCCGTGTCACGAAAGCCGGCAGCATCCGTGCCAAGTACGACTACCGCCATGGCGAACTGAACATCACCATCGAGGATACCGGCAAGGGCCTGAGTGCCAAGGACCTGCCGCACGTGTTCGACCGTTTCGTCAGAGACGAGAACAACCAGCGTGAGGGCACCGGTCTTGACATGGCGATCATCAAAGAGCTGGTAGAGCTGATGGGAGGCACGATAGAGGTCCAGTCGGAGGAAGGCAAGGGCTCTGCCGTATACGTCATCATTCCCTGCGAGATGACCGCGATGGAGAAGAAGACGGAGATTATTGTTTAATCAGGTTACGCGAATATGACCATACTGTTATCACATATCCAGATACTAAGCGCCATCTCGCTCGATGTCTCATCGGTGCTGATGGTGATCGTCATCGGCATCGCCTTCGTGATAACCTGGGCCGTGAACCGCATCAGCCTGCTGCGCATCCGTCAGGGTGTCAACAAGATCAAAGAGACCTCGGCCATCATGCAGCACACGCTCGACATGGGCAAGAACTATGTGGTGATGCTCGATCTCCGACAGCGGCACGGCATCAACATCCATGGCAACCTCCTGCCTGATAGCGGTATGAGCTATGAGGAGAGTTTTGAGATGATCCACCCCGATGACCGCCATATATACATGGAATTCATCAAACGCCTGGCCAACGGTGAGAAGGAGACCGACGAGTGCATCTTCCGCTGGGATATGAGCGGCGAGAAGAGACTCGGCCAATGGCGCTATATGGAAGACCAGGGCATTGCCGAGTATGCCAACGCAGCCGGCATCCGCCCCATCCACATCTTCAGCACACTGACAGACCGCACGGAACAGATTCTGTTGGAGAAGGAGGAACAGGAGATGGTCAACAAGTATCGCCGTATCTTTGAGCAGTCACTCACTGGACTGGCCTTCTACGACAAAGACGGCCGTCTGCTCACCACCAACCAGAAGATGCGTGAGATCCTGAAATTCCAGTCGGAAAGGGATCCCTACTACTACGAGAGATCTCTGTTCGATATGCCGACTTTCCGTGAACTGCTGAATAAACGCCACGTGGAAGAGCTCTATTTCTGTACGAAGAGTATCATCATCGAGCGTGGCGTCAACTGCTACACCGAGATGCGTGTACACCCCATCTACAAAGACGACGGCGAGCTCTACAGCATCACCTTCTCCATCCGTGACGTCACCCAGGAGCGTGAACTCTACCTGCAGAACAAGAAGAACAGCCACGACATTCGCGTAGCCAACGAAGCCATCCAGCAATACGAGAACGAGATCCAGTATCTGATGGACACCTGTAACATGCGTTTCTTCCGCTGTTCAAGGGCCGAACGCACCTGTACCTTCTATAAGGGTATGACCACAGACGTCAACACGATGGGTTTCGACAAGCTGATAGAACACTTCGTCGACAGTCCCTTCCGTCAGGGACTGGTTGATTACGACACCTACTTCAGCGTGCAGCGTACAGAACTCACCAAGATGCACCCGCTTTTCCACGAGGGAGAAGAGATGCAGTGGAACTTCATCGACAGTGTGCCCTTCTTCGACGAGAATGGTGAGATGCTGGGCACATACGGCATCGTGCGAAACGTGAACGACCTCATTGAGAAGCAGGAGCGGCTGAAACAGGAGACGGAACGGGCCAACGACTCAGGACGTCTGAAGTCTGTGTTCATGGCCAACATGACCCACGAGATCCGCACGCCGCTGAACTCCATCGTAGGCTTCTCCGACGTGCTGCCCATGCTCTCCACTCAGGAGGAGAAGCAGGAGATCATCCGCGTCATCATGAACAACTGCGACATGCTGATGCGACTGATCAACGATATCCTCGCTATCTCTTCACTCGACACAGGCGGCATCAGTATCGAGACTGTTGAAGTGGACTTTGCAAAGAGTTTCGACGACATCTGCGAGTCGCTGAAGCAGCGTGTGCAGGAGCCCAGTGTGGAATTCATCAAGGAGAACCCTTACGACAGCTTCGTCACCGTGCTCGACGATGCCCGCATCCAGCAGGTCATCACCAACTTCGTCACCAACGCCGTGAAGTACACCCACGAGGGACATATCAAGGTGGGCTACAGGTATGAGGAGTCAGGAGTCAGGAGTCAGGAGTCAGGAGATTTGTATATCTATTGCGAGGACACTGGCGCAGGTATCCCTAAGGAACACCAGGCAAAGATCTTCGAGCGCTTCGTCAAGCTCAATGACTTCATCCAGGGCACGGGTCTCGGCCTCTCCATCTGTAAGGCCGTCGCTGATGCCTGCCACGGTGAGATAGGTGTTGAGTCGGAAGGCGAAGGCAAGGGCTCGACGTTCTGGATTCGCATACCGTGCGAGAAAAAGTGAAAAGGTGAAGAATAATTGGATTATGAACGGAAATATATATCATAAATATAATAAGGTGCAAAAGTGGATGAAGTATCTGCCGATACTTTTCACCCTTTCACTTTTTTACCTTTTCACCTTTCCAGCCTCGGCTCAGACGAAAGACAGCATCAGGGTGTTCGACGATGAGCATCCGCTGGTCTATGAAGACGCCTGGGATTTGTGGCCATACGTGTTCCTCAACGAAAACGGCGAGCCTGACGGCTACAACATCGACCTGCTGAAGATGATCTTCAAGCGGCTCAACATCCCCTACATCGTCAAGCTGAAGCCTACCCTCGAAGCGCAAGCCGACCTGAAGAGCGGCAAGTCAGACCTGATGCTCCGTATGGATGCCTCGTTCTCCAGAGGCAACTCCCTCTACAGCAACACCATCATCCAGCTGTTCACCCACAGTGTGGTGTCGCCGCAGTCTTCCAATGTGATACTGCGGACGGGCAAGGACCTGAAAGGCCATAAGGTAATCGTCCACGAAGGCAGTTTCAGCCACCACATGATTATGGATGAGGGCTGGACAAAAGACATCAAGGCCTACGACGACATGAAGGAAGCCATCCAGAAACTGCGTACCGACGAACAAGGCGTGATTATCTGGAACACCATGTCGCTGAAATGGCTCATGCGGAAATACAAGACCGACAATCTGGTCATCAACCCCATCGACATCCCTGCGGGTGAATACAAATTCATGTCGAAGAACCGTCGCCTGCTCGACCAGATAGACAGTGTCTATACGGAACTACGTGCCGACGACCAGTTGGAAGGCATCCGTAACAAGTGGTTCTATCCTGAGCATGCCGATTCAGGCATTCCAACATGGGTTTGGAACATCGCCGTCGTATTGGCAGCCCTCGCACTGATCTTCCTGGCCTACTACGCCTTCTACCGCATCCGTGAGCGCCACATGACACGAGAGCTCCGCCAGAGCAACGATCGTCTGTCGCTCGTGCTCAGCACCAGCGAAATCGGCCTATGGATCTATCACGTGATGCCCCAGACGGTGGAGTTCCTCGATGAGTTTGGCAAGACACGCCAGACCCTCCATCTGCACGAACTGGTGAACCGCTACAACCAGAACGACTACGACACCCTCCGCGAGGCCCTCAATGACATCATCCATCAACGGAAGGACTCTGCCAACATCAACCTGAAAATCAGGGAGCAAAAGAACAGCCACTTCGTTGAGCGCAATTACAGTGTAGACATCGGTGTGCTGCGCCGTGACCGCTCTGGCAAGCCCACTCACCTCCTCGGCACAAGGGTCGATATCACCAACGACCAGATGCGGCAGATGCGTATACAGGACAGTATGATACGTTACCAGGCCGTCTTCAACTCCGCGATGATCGATATGGTAGTGTACGATGCCGACGGCTACATCATCGACATGAACGACAAGGCCCTCAACGGAATCCACATGAGCAGGAAGGATCTGCTGCAGGAGCACATCCATCTGAAGAGCGTCCTAGGCGTGGACAATATCGACCTTGACACGTTCGAGCCGATGCACATCACACAGATTTTCCCCTCAAGTGACGAGCGCTCCTTACAACAGCACCTGAGACGTTCGCAGTTGTTCTACGAACTGAAATTGGTACCCGTGCGCGACAGTCAGGGCAAGCTGCTGAACATCTACGGCACTGGCCGCGACGTAACCGAGGTGGCCATATCGTATCATAAGATCAGGCAGAACGCCCGCGAACTGCAGGAGAGCAACGACGAGATCAACAACTACATCCGCAATATCGACTACGTGATGAGCGTGGGCGGCATCCGCATGGCACGCTACAACCCTCAGACCCACACGCTGACCATCTACAACGACTCTAACCATGTGCAGTTCACGCTGACACAGACGCGCGCCCTGAGTTTCGTCGACGACAGTTCGCGACGCCGTGCGCTGAACATCATCAAGAGCATGGACAGCCTCGCCACCAGACCCATCCATGCCGATGTCAAGACCACCCTGCGCAAACAGGGCGGAGGCGGACGGATGCACCTGCAACTGCACTTCATACCCACGTATGACAATCAGGGGAACGTCAAGGAATACTTCGGCATGTGCCGTGACATCAGTGAGATCAAGACCATCGAGGAGAAGCTGGCGGCAGAGACCCTGCGTGCCCAGGAGGTGGAAGTGGTGAAGAATGCGTTCCTCCACAACATGAGCTTCGAGATCCGTACGCCGCTCAACACGGTGGTAGGCTTCGCAGAACTCTTCCAGATGGAGCACAGCCAGGAAGACGAGGTGGTGTTCATTCAGGAAATCAAGGAGAACTCCGCCAAGCTGCTCAAGCTCATCAACGACATCCTGTTCATATCTCGTCTCGATGCGGAGATGATCGAGTTCAATAAGCGCGTCACCGAATTCTCTATGACCATCACCCAACGGTGCGAATCTGTCTGGGCACCCATGAGGAAGCCTGGCGTCGACTATACGGTCAGCAGCCCCTTCAACAAGCTGGTGCTTGAAGTCGACAGTTCGAATGTGGGCATCATCATCGACAAGATCGTCACCAACGCCGTACAATATACGGAAAAGGGTTCCGTCAATGTGCGCTACGACTACTTAGGCGACAACCTCATTGTCTCCGTCGAGGATACCGGCTGCGGTATTCCTGAGTCATCCCTGGGCAACATCTTCGAGCGCTTCGTGACTGGTGCCAACGAAGGTGCAGGTCTCGGACTCGCCATCTGTCACGAGCTCATCAAGCGGCTCAACGGCACCATCAACATCAAGTCCGACGAGGGCAAGGGCACCACCGTCTGGTTCTCCATCCCCTGCAAGGCACTGGAAATAGAACGGAAGTGAAAAGTGAAAAGTGAAAAAAGAAATGGGAAAATATAAGAAGATAAAGGTAGATAGCCGTCTGAGGGCGACGGAAGATAGAGGACAACACCCTGTGTCAGCAAGACTATTGTCTTTGATCTTCTTCTATCTTCTGTCTTCCTCTATCTTCTCCCTGACAGCTTCGGCTCAGATCGACTACAGCTATACGAAGGAAAATCCGGTCATCATCGCCAGCGACTGGGATTTCCCGCCATACGAGTACAGTAACGACCAGGGCGAGCCTGCAGGCTACAACGTGGAGCTGCTGCAGACAATCTTCAAGAAACTCGACATCCCCTACCGCATCATCCTCCGTGAGTGGAGCGAGGCAGCGCAGACCTTCGAACGCCGCGATGCCGACCTCGTCATCGACCCCTCCTACCGCTTTCACGGAAGACCCTACATCCGCTCGATCAACATCCTGAACTACTACAAGGTGCAGATCGTCTCTGCCGCTGATGCCAGGAAGGTGACGAAACTCGCTGACTTCACGCCAGAAGACACGCTGGTGCTCAAACTCGACGACTACGCCGCCAACCGTATCGTCAACGAGCGCCATCTCGACATCCCCATCCTCTACTGCTCGCCCAAGGAAGCCCTGGCAGGCATCAACGAGAGCCGCTACAACTATTTCATCTGGGGCGAAGGGCCGTTGAAATGGAAGAAGAAGGAACTGGCCATCGACACGCTGATTGTAGGCCCCATCGACATCCCAGACGGTGAGATACGTATCGTGGGCTACGACAAGGAACTCATCGATGCCATCGACGATGAATACGCCCGTCTGGAGCAGAGCGGCGACTTGGAGGCGCTGCGCGACAAGTGGTTCCATCCTGAGCGCATCCATGACGATACGTCACCCATCGCACTCATCGTGCTGGCAGGAGCCATCATCGCCGTCGTCATCGGACTGCTCATGACCCGTCTGGTGCGAGCCCGTGTGCGGCAGGCCGTGAAAAAGACCGAAGACTTGAACCACATGATGGAACAGGCGCTGAACATGGGTAAATACTACGTGTTCACCATCGATGTCGTGACAGGTCGCATCCACAACATCCACGGCCAGCTGCTGCCCGAAGGCGAACTGGTGAGAGACGTCTTCTTGCCACGTATCGACAAAAGCGACCAGGAAGACTTCCAAAAGAAGGTCGACCTGCTGATCTCTGGTGAACTCCAGCAGGCGCGCTACACCAAGCGCCTGAACTTAGGCACCCTGAAACACCCCAACTGGATCTGGCTCAGCGGACTGGCAAGCCTCGAGTTCGAGAACTTCAAGCCCCGCTATATCACCAACACCACCCGTGACATTACCCAGCAGATCGAAGACGAGCGCGTCAACAGCGAGCTCAGTGCGAAATACATGAAGATCTTCGAGACCAACATCATCGCCATGTCGTTCTACGACGGCGAAGGCAACCTCCTCGACCTCAACGACAACATGCGGAAGCTCTGTGAGGTGACTGAAGAGACGGAGCCTTGGTTCTTCAAGACCAATTTCTTCGAGACACCCCTCATCAAAGGCCAGTATCTGCTGGGCAGCCGCGAAGAGTTCCATGTCTGCCAGCATATCGAAATGCCCCAGTTCGGTGCCCATAAATACATTGAGGTACGCATCAATCCCATTTGCAACGACAATAACAAAGTGAAATACTATGTGGTGACGTCACGTGAAGTTACTGCCGAGCGCGACATCTACCTCGAACAGCTGCGCCACAACGAGGAGATGGAGAAGGCCAACGCAGCCATCAATGAATACGAGAGCCGCCTGCAATACCTGCTCGACAACAGCCAGATGTTCATCTGGAACTTCTATCCTGAGAGCGGCCAGATCACGTACACCCACTCTTCACGCACGAATGAGTTCAGCGAGACCCTTGAAGAGTTCTTCGAAGGCATCGACGAGGAGAGTATGGAGCAGGCCCTGACAGACATCAGAGCCTGCATAGAGTCGCGACAGCCCTACGACGCCATCCACCACTATCGCTACACCCCGTTGGAGAAGCATCCCGTGTGGTACGCCATCAGCGGTATTCCCACCTTCGACAAGGCTGGCAGGCTGACGAGCTATTTCGGCATCGCGAGAAACATCACGTTCCTCATGGATGCCCAGGAGCGGCTGAAGCGAGAGACCAGCCGTGCCGAGGACTCTGGCCGTATGAAGAGCGCCTTCCTGGCCAATATGACCCACGAGATACGCACGCCGCTGAACGCCATCGTAGGCTTCTCAGACCTCCTGCCCGTCATCGACACCCAGGAAGAGCGCATGGAGTTCATCCGCATCATCCGCAACAACTGCGACATGCTCATGCGCCTCATCAACGATATCCTCGAAGCCTCATCCATGGGTCAGGCGCTCGCCATTAAACCCGCCGAGTGCGACTTCTCGTCCGTCTTCGACGATATCTGCCAGACGCTCGCCCAACGCGTGCAGGAGCCGGGCGTGGAGTTCGTCAAAGACAACCCCTACCCCACGTGCCCCACTGTGCTCGACAAGGGCCGTGTGCAGCAGGTGCTCACCAACTTCGTCACCAACGCCGTGAAGTACACCCATCAAGGCTTCATCAAGGTGGGCTACCACTGGGAACGCCGCATGAAGTTCGACGGCAGCGGCGAGGCAGACGGACTGGTCTTCTACTGCCTCGATACAGGCGCCGGTATCCCCAAAGACAAGCAGGCAAGCGTCTTCGAGCGATTCGTCAAGTTGAACGACTTCGTGCAGGGCACGGGTCTAGGTCTCTCCATCTGCCAGAACATCGTCGAGCGCTGCAATGGCCACATTGGAGTCACCTCCGAAGGCGAGGGCCACGGCTCCACCTTCTGGTTCTGGATTCCCTGCGAGCGCAAGCTCATCAACCTCCCCGGCTACGACACACCGGAAATTGTCGTATCTTTGCACCATTAAACGTATAGTGATATGAGAAAAGAATTGATTTTTAGTCTGTTCGCGTTGCTGGCGTGGCCTTTCGTGGCGGTGTCAGCGCAGAATCAGGTGAACATGAAGTTCGGCAAGCCGACGAAGGAAGAGTTGCAGATGACGGTCTATGAGGCGGAGCCGGATGCCGAGGCCGTGGTGCTGTGCCGGTTGACCGATGTGGAATACACCGTGCAGATGACCAGCTATCTGGTGGACTACCGCGAGAAGGTGCGCATCAAGGTGTTGAAGCCCAACGGCGCGCGGTTCGCCAACGTGATTGTGCCGTATCAGGTGGGTATGTCGGTAGGCAATAACATCACCGGTCTGAGAGCCTCGTTTGCGACCATTCCGATGAACAGGGCCAGTGGCGATTCGTATTTCGGCGAGGAGTCCGGTTCGATGTCGGAGGGCGTCTTCGGTACCGATGGCGACGAGAGCGTGGAAAACATCAAGGCGACGGCCTTCAACCTGGAAGGCAGCAAGACGGTGAAGACTTCGCTGAAGAAGAGCGATGTGAAGACTACGAAGATTGACGAGCATAACTACCAGGTGGAGTTTACCGTGCCCAACGTGAAGGAGGGAACGGTGATCGAATACGAGTACACGATCCACAGCCAGCTCTTCTGGGAACTGCACGACTGGTACGGCCAGTGCGATATCCCCGTGGCCTTTGCCAAACTGGACATGGACATCCCCACCTTCCTGATCTTCAACATCGAGGATCACGGCATCCAGCGCCTGACGCACACCTGCACCGCAGGCTCGATGAAATACAAGGTGGAGAGCGATCCGCTGGCCTTGCCCATGACGGTCACCACCAACCACTATGTCTATGTGGGGCGCAACCTGAAAGGTATGCCGAACGACGGCTATACGTGGAACGTGCAGGACCTGTGGGCAGGCATCACGGCCGAGCTGAGGACGTACCGCCTGCGTGGGATGGGGCAGATGGACTATGCCAAGACGTGGGATCAGATAGAGGAGATGATTCTCAACTCTGACGATCTGGGCATACACCTGAACGACCACAGTCCGCTGGCCGACGAACTGAAGGAGGCCAAGTTGGAAGAGGTCGCCGACCTGCGCGTGCGTGCTGCAGCAGTGTGTCAGCTGGTGATGAGCAAGGTGAAGTGGAACGGCAAGTATGCGCTGAGTCCCGCGTCGACGTCGGAAACGCTTAAGAACGGTGTCGGATCGAATGCCGACATCAACCTGTTGCTCATCCAGTCGCTCCGCGAGGTGGGTCTCACGGCTACCCCGGTGATGCTCAGGACGCGCGACCTGGGAATGCTGCCCTATAATTTCCCGTCGGTCAGCAAGTTCTCGACCTTCCTTGTGGCTGTCATCCTGCCGGGTGGCGGCAAGGCCTTCGTCGATGCCTCGTCGAAGCACGGCGGGCTGAATGAGGTGCCCGAAGTGATGCGGGTGGAGCGCGCCCGTCTGGTGCAGAAAGGCAGGAAGGGCGAGTGGGTGAACCTGCAGAAGATTGGTGAACAGAAAAAATGATGACAATGAAGAAAGTGTTTCTTGGCCTGGTGCTGGCGATGGTGTCGGCAACCGGGTACGCCCAGGAAGGGCAGACGGCGACGTCGAAACTGACGAAGGAGCAGAAGGATGCGCGTATGGATGAGATCCGTAGTGCGTATGCGAATGCGAAACAGAAGATGTCGAAGAACGGCAAGAACGGCCAGTCGCCGAGGGATCTCTGGATTGAGTATAACGACGTGATCGACAAGGCGGCAGACGTGACGGAGTGGGAGGGGGCGACCATCTACTTCGACTCCGACACCGTGGGTGGCATCGAGGTGAACCGTCCTTACTTCATCGTGGAGAACTGGGCAGCCCACCAGCACACGCGGTATCGTGAGATGCTGATCAACCCGAAGGACAGCACGCTGATGTTCTGTTTCAGGCACGGCGAGACGGATGCGGGCTTCGTGGTGGAGTCGCGGTATTATTACGACACGGAGGGACTGCTCATCGAGGCGAAGCACAATACGTCGAACACGTGGAGCTCACCCGAGGGAGAGCAGGAGGAAGCCAAACGGCTTATCGACCTGTTCAAGACAGTCACGCAGGGCGTGCTGATCACACGCGACGGAACGATGGCCGATGCGCCCAGTGGTCCGAAGAGCGCCACGCCATTGGTGGGACCGCGTTCGAAGGATCAGCAGAAGGCGTATATTCGCTCGCTGTATGCGAAGGCCAAGAAAAAGATTGCGGAGGAGGAGCATGAGTATCAGAAGCGGAACGTGCGCCTTGTGCTGCACGACCAGGGTACGCTGTGGCCACCGATGACCACGGAGTATAAGTTCTTCTTCGACACACGGGTGATAGAGTTGCCGGATCAGAAGCGGCATGACAACTATTGCTACTTCATCTCGGAGCATCGCCAGCGGATGGGGTTTGACAGTTATGTCGAGTATCTGTTCGACACGTACAGCCAGGATCTGCTGTTCTACTACTGCAAGTGCGCCGAGGAGAACGAACAATGGGAGTGGCGACGCTATTACGACCAGCAGGGGGACTGCTTCGAACAGACGGGCAACAGTGCCGATGACGTGCCACTGGACAAAAACGACGCAAAGAACTTGCTCGGACTTTTCTACAAAGTGATGAGTGAGTAAAACAACGAATTACACGAATTTCACGAATTGGCTGCGCACATAAGAATCGCCAGTGATTCAATTCGTGAAATTCGTGTAATTCGTGGTCGTTTTTAATCGATTTTATTGTTTTCGCAGAGGAGGCGGAATTCGTGGGGCGTCATGCCGATGGCGTCCTGGAACTTGCGGTTGAAGGAGCGGATGACGGTGAAGCCGGCCTCCTGGGCACAGGCCGCGATACTCCACGAGGATTCTGTCTGCAGGAAGAACATCGAACGTAGCAGGCGGAGGTAGTCGAGGTAGTCGTCGAGTGACTTATGGAGGGTGGAGCGCCGGAAGAGTTCCACGATGCGCGTCTGGGTGGTGCCGATGAGATCTGCCAGTTCCTTGAGTCCGAAGTCGGGGTTGGTGTAACACAGACTTTCTTCGAGACGTGTCTCAATGACGGCCATCAGCTCATCGTCGTCGCGCAGGTCGGCTTCCTTGAGCAGTTCCTTGTGACGTATGACGAGGTCTTTTAGCATTTCAATACGACGGCGGACGTCGTAGTAGGCATCGACCATCTGGCCGAGTTGCATATTGCGGCTGATGAGTTTCACATTGGCCTCTTGGAGCACTTTCACTTGCGCCTCCAGGTCAAGGATCCGGGCTTCGTAGTCTTTGTCGTTCATATCGGTATAATGTTGTTGATGGTGCAAAGTTATGAATTTTTGAGGAGTTAGAGGGAGTTAAAGGAGTTAAAGGGAGTTAAAGGACATTACTTTTCGCTGAAAATGCGTAACTTTGCGCTCAAATTGAGCATACAGGTATGGACGAAGTGACGAATCAAGAGACGAACAGCGGACCCGTTCAGCCACAAGAGCAACAGCAGGAGAAGTTGGTTTTGCGCACGGAGGGACTCGTGAAACGGTACGGCAAGCGTACCGTGGTGAACGACGTGAGTTTCCACGTGGAGCAGGGTGAGATTGTTGGTCTGCTGGGCCCCAACGGTGCCGGAAAGACCACCTCGTTCTATATGACCACGGGTCTGATCGTTCCCAACGGCGGACATATTTTCCTGGGTAATGAGGAGGTGACAAAGTATCCTGTGTACAAGCGTGCCCGTGCCGGCATCGGCTATCTGGCGCAGGAGGCGAGCGTCTTCCGTAAGATGAGCGTCGAGGACAATATCCTGTCTGTACTGCAGATGACGGGCAAGCCGCGCGACTATCAGTTGGAGAAACTTGAGGAACTGATTAAGGAGTTCCGTCTGGGCAAGGTGCGCAAGAACAAGGGCGACCAGTTGTCGGGCGGTGAGCGCCGACGGACGGAGATCGCCCGTTGTCTGGCCATCGAACCGAAGTTTATCATGCTCGACGAGCCGTTCGCGGGCGTCGATCCCATCGCCGTGGAGGATATCCAGTTTATCGTGTGGAAACTGAAGGATCGCAATATCGGTATCCTCATCACCGACCACAATGTGGAGGACACGCTCTGTATCACGAACCGTGCCTATCTGCTTTTCGAGGGCCGCATCCTCTTCCAGGGCTCGCCAGAGGAACTGGCGCAAAACAAGATCGTGCGTGAGAAATACCTCACCGACTCATTCGTGCTCCGCCAAAAAGACTTCCAACTGCTGGAGGAAGAAAGAAAAGCCAAGGAAGAAGCGGAAAGCTGATTTTTTGGAAACGAATTCCCGTAATTTGTCGTAATTGCCATAATAATTCTGTGGATAAATTATGGTAAATTACGGCAATTCGTTTCTTAATATCATTCCTAATCTTAATTTTTTTTAATTCTTCGCTCTTCACTCTTCACTTTTCACTTTTTTATTGTACTTTTGCACCCTAAAATTTGCACGTATAATATAATAAGGTATAAAGAAAGATGAAAATTACATTTGATTGCCCTGATAAAATCAATGGCGTCATGACTATGGTCATCGAGCCCGCCGACTATCAGGAGAAGGTTGAGAAGACACTGAAAGACTATCGTAAGAAGGCCCAGGTGCCTGGTTTCCGTCCGGGTCAGGTGCCCATGGGAATGATCAAGCGTCAGTATGGCACCGCCGCGAAGGTGGACGAAGTGAACCGCCTGATCAGCGAGAAGCTCTATGGCTATATCCAGGAGAACAAGATCCAGATGCTGGGAGAGCCCCTGCCGAACCAGGAGAAGCAGAAGCCCCAGGATTTCGAGAAGGAAGGTGATCTGGAGTTTGTGTTCGACATCGCCGTGGCTCCCGAGATGAAGGCCGAGTTGACGGACAAGGACAAGATCACGTATTATGATATCAAGGTAGACGACAAGCTCGTTGACGACCAGGTGCAGATGTACGCTTCTCAGGCTGGTGAGTTCAAGGAGGCAGAGACCTTCAGTGGCAATGACACGATAACCGGTGAACTGCGCGAGCTCGACGAGAAGGGCAACACCAAGGAGAACGGTCTTGCCAACGAGGCTGCTATGATCATGCCCGCCTATGTCAAGGACGAGAAGCAGCGCAAGCTCTTCGACGGTGCAAAGAAGGGTGACGTCATCACCTTCAACCCGAAGAAGGCTTATCCCGATAACGACGCAGAGGTAGCTGCCCTGCTGAAGGTGCAGAAGGACGACGTGAAGGATCTGGCCAGCGACTTCAGCTATCAGATCAACGAGATCCGTCATTTCCAGCCTGCAGAGATCAATCAGCAGTTGTTCGACCGTGTGTTCGGTGAGGGAACGGTGAAGGACGAGAAGGCCTTCCGCGAGAAGATCGCCGAGACGATCAAGCCCCAGTTGCAGGCTAACAGCGACTACAAGTTCCTGCTCGACCTGCGTGCCTATATGGAGAATAAGGTGGGTGAAGTGACCTTCCCCGAGGCTCTGTTGAAGCGCGTGATGATTCAGAACAACCAGGACAAGGGCGCTGACTATGTGGAGAAGAACTTCGAGGGCAGCATCAAGGAGCTGAAGTGGCACCTGATCAAGGAGCAGCTCGTGGCTGCCAACGAGATCAAGGTGGAGGAAGCTGACCTGAAGGCAATCGCCAAGGATGCCATTCGCCAGCAGTTCGCACAGTATGGTATGTCGAACGTTCCCGACGACGTTTTGGAGAACTATGCCGCCGAGCAGTTGAAGAAGCGTGAGAACATCGATAATTTTGTGGATCGCGCCGTTGATCAGAAACTCGTCGAAAAGCTCAAAACTGTCGTCAAACTGACCAAGAAATCAGTCAGTTTGGAGGACTTTAACAAGACGATGCAAGAAAAATAAGTATTTTTAGGAAAAAATAACCACTTTATTTGAGCGGTTATCGACTTTTTTATGTAACTTTGTGTCCCAAACACAAGTGAAAGAAGTCGATGACCGCTCTTTTATATTGAAAAAGGTATTAGAATTATGAACGATAGAAACGATTTTAGAAAGTATGCAGTCCGCCATTTAGGCATGGACGGACTGACCGTTGACGAAGTGATGAAGGCTCAGGCACAGTATCTGAATCCCTATATCCTCGAGGAGCGCCAGTTGAACGTGACGCAGATGGATGTGTTCTCCCGACTGATGATGGACCGCATCATCTTCCTCGGCACGCAGATTGACGACTACACCGCCAATACGTTGCAGGCACAGTTGCTCTACCTCGACTCCGTGGACTCGGGCAAGGACATCTCGATCTACATTAACTCACCTGGCGGCAGTGTGACGGCCGGACTGGGCATCTACGACACGATGCAGTTCATCTCCTCGGATGTGGCAACGATCTGTACGGGTATGGCCGCCTCGATGGGTGCCGTGCTGCTCGTGGCAGGTCAGGAGGGCAAGCGCTCGGCACTGCCCCACAGCCGTGTGATGATCCATCAACCCCTCGGAGGTGTGCAGGGACAGGCCTCGGATATCGAGATTGAGGCCAAGGAGATCCTGAAGTTTAAGAAGGAACTCTATACCATCATTTCAGAACACTCGCATACGCCCTATGACAAGGTGTATGCCGACTCAGACCGTAACTACTGGATGACTGCCGAAGAGGCGAAGGCCTACGGTATGATCGACACGGTGCTGAGCAGGAAACAGTAAGAAGTGAAAAGTTAAGAATGGCGAAATTGAGAAAAGAATGTAGCTTCTGCGGACGGACCGAACGTGAGGTCAAACTGCTGATCACAGGACTCAACGCTTTTATCTGTGAGGACTGTGCCCAGCAGGCCTACCGTATCGTGCAGGAGAATATGCCGAGGCTGAACAGCAAGGCTGCTCCCGCAGAAGATAAGAAGAACAAGGTGCCGAAACCGAAGGATATCAAGGCCTATCTCGATGAATACGTCATCGGACAGGAAGAGGCGAAGAGATACCTTTCGGTAGCGGTATACAACCACTATAAACGACTCGGTCAGGCACCCGACAAGGACGGTGTGGAGATCGAGAAGTCGAACATCATCATGGTGGGTTCGACAGGAACGGGAAAGACGTTGTTGGCCCGCACCATCGCGAAACTGCTCGATGTGCCTTTCACCATCGTCGATGCTACGGTTCTCACGGAAGCCGGTTATGTGGGTGAAGACGTGGAGAGCATCCTCACCCGTCTGCTACAAGTGGCCGACTACAATGTGGAGAAGGCCCAGCAGGGTATCGTGTTCATCGACGAGATCGACAAGATCGCGCGTAAGTCCGACAATCCCTCCATCACGCGTGACGTCAGTGGCGAGGGTGTGCAGCAGGGACTGTTGAAACTGTTGGAAGGAACGATTGTCAACGTACCGCCCAAAGGTGGACGTAAGCATCCGGATCAGGATTACATCCACGTGGATACGAGGAACATCCTGTTCATTTGTGGTGGGGCCTTCGACGGCATCGAACGGAAGATTGCCCAGCGCCTGAACACTCACGTTGTGGGATACAATTCCGTTCAGAACGTGCAGAAGATTGACAAGAAGGACCTGATGAAGTATGTGCAGCCACAGGATCTGAAGGCCTTCGGTATGATTCCGGAGATCATCGGCCGTCTGCCTGTGCTCACCTATCTGAACCCGCTCGACAAGGAGGCATTGCGGAAAATCCTGACAGAACCGAAGAACTCGATTGTAAAACAATATAAGAAACTCTTCGAGTTGGACGGCGTGAAGCTGGAGTTTACGAAGGAGGCCCTTGACGTTATCGTCGAGAAGGCCATTGAATTCAAGCTTGGTGCCCGTGGACTGCGTTCGATTGTGGAGAATGTGATGATGGAATCGATGTACAATCTGCCCTCGCAGAAAGTAAAGAATTTTAGTGTGACGCCAGAGTATGTCCGCGAACAGCTGGCTAAGTCGCGTATGCAATAGAAAAAGAAAAGCCTAATGACTAAACAGTATGAGTGAAAAGAGAAATCTGACAGAAGCGCTGAAGAAGTACTTTGGTTTTGACAAGTTCAAGGGAGACCAGGAACAGATCATCCAGAACCTGCTGGACGGTAACGACACGTTCGTGCTGATGCCCACGGGTGGTGGTAAGTCGCTGTGTTATCAGTTGCCATCACTGCTGATGGATGGTACGGCTATTGTCATCTCGCCCTTGATTGCCCTGATGAAGAACCAGGTGGACGTCATCACAAACCTCAGCGAACACGAGGGGACGGCCCACTATCTGAACTCGTCGCTGAACAAAGCCGCCATCGATCAGGTAAAGAACGACATCCAGGCCGGAATCACCAAACTGCTCTATGTGGCACCCGAGTCGCTGACGAAGGAGGAGAACGTGGAGTTCCTGAAGACGGTGAAGATCTCCTTCTACGCCGTCGACGAGGCCCACTGCATTTCTGAGTGGGGACACGACTTCCGACCGGAGTACCGTCGCATCCGTCCCATCGTCAACGAAATCGGCAAGGCGCCCATCATCGCCCTGACGGCGACAGCTACGGACAAGGTGCGCTCCGACATCAAGAAGAACCTCGGGATGACCGAAGCCAAGGAGTTCAAGAGTTCCTTCAACCGTCCGAACCTTTATTATGAGGTACGTCCGAAGACGAAGGATGTGGACAAGGACATCATCAAGTTCATCAAACAACACCCAGGCAAGAGCGGCATCATCTACTGTCTGTCGCGCAAGAAGGTCGAGGAACTCGCTGCCGTATTACAGGCCAACGAGATCAAGGCAGCTGCCTATCATGCCGGTCTCGACTCTGCCACACGAACGCAGACACAGGATGACTTCCTGATGGAGAACATCGACGTGATCGTGGCCACCATCGCCTTCGGTATGGGTATCGACAAGCCTGACGTACGGTTTGTGATCCACTACGACATCCCCAAGTCGCTGGAAGGCTATTATCAGGAGACGGGGCGTGCAGGACGAGATGGTGGCGAAGGCCTCTGCATCGCGTTCTATTCGAACAAGGACCTGCAGAAACTGGATAAGTTTATGGAGGGTAAGCCTGTGGCCGAACAGGATATCGGTCGACAGTTGCTCGTGGAGACGGCTGCCTACGCAGAGACATCCATCTGTCGCAGGAAGATGCTGTTGCACTACTTCGGTGAGACCTATCCGAAGGATAACTGTGGCAACTGTGACAACTGTCTGCATCCCAAGACGGAGATTGAGGCGAAGGATCAGCTGGTCATCGCCCTGAAAGCCATCCTCGAGATCAAGGAGAACTTCCGTGCCGATTATGTCATCGACTTCATCACAGGTAAGGAAACCGATGAGATTCTCGCCCACCACCACGAGGACTTTGAGAACTTTGGTGCCGGTGCCGATGACGATGAGAAGATCTGGAATCCTGTTATCCGTCAGGCCCTTATTGCAGGCTATCTGCTGAAAGAGGTGGAGAACTACGGATTGCTGAAGGTGACGCCTGCAGGTAAGAAATTCCTGAAGTCGCCCCATTCGTTCATGATTGTGAAGGACGCAGAGTTCACTGGTGACGAGGAGATGCCCGATCAGGAGGGAGGTATCAGCGCCCTCGACCCCACGTTGAGTGCGATGCTTCGTGAGTTGCGTAAGAAGGTGTCGAAACGGCTGGAGCGTCCGCCTTACGTCATCTTCCAGGATGTGTCGCTCGAACAGATGGCGACGGATTATCCTGTCACGCTTGAAGAACTGAAGAATATTCAGGGCGTGGGTGAGGGAAAGGTGAAACAGCCTTATGCCAAGGAGTTCGTGGATCTGATCAAGAACTACTGCGAAGAGAACGAGATCGAACGCCAAGTGGATATGCGAGTGCGGACGGTTGCGAAGAAGTCGATGCTGAAGGTGAAAATCATTCAGAGCATCGACCGTCAGATCGCCCTCGACGACATCGCCACAGCCCAGGGCATCGAGTTCGAGGAACTGCTCGATGAGGTGGAGGCCATCGTCTATAGTGGCACGAAACTGAATATTGACTACTTCCTCGACGAAGTGATGGATGAGGATCATGTCGATGATATCTACGACTATTTCTGTGAGTCGGATACCGACCGTCTGAGTGTGGCCCAGGAGGAACTGGGCGACGAATACTCGGAGGATGAGATTCGTCTCGTGAGGATCAAGTTCCTCTCGGAAATGGCGAACTGATGAAGTGAAAAGTGAAGAGTGAAAAGTGAAGAGTATTGCGTAAAGAGTTAAAAAATAACAAGGCGCAGCAACTTTTCACTTTTCACTTTTCTCTATTCACTTCTTTTTTTGTACCTTTGCACGCAATATTTTAAGAAAGGTATAAATTATGGCTTCATTTATTGCAGACAAGATCGTGATGGACGGCCTCACATTCGACGACGTCCTGTTGATTCCAGCTTATTCTGAGGTACTGCCCAAGACAGTAGAGTTGAAAACCCGTTTCTCACGTAACATCGAGTTGAACGTGCCCTTTGTGACGGCTGCTATGGATACCGTGACAGAGTCGCAGATGGCTATCGCCATCGCCCGTGAAGGTGGCATCGGCGTGATTCATAAGAATATGTCCATCGAGGACCAGGCCCGTCAGGTGGCTATCGTGAAGCGTGCCGAGAACGGTATGATCTACGACCCCGTAACCATTCCTCTGGGCTCGACGGTGGCACAGGCACTCGACATCATGTCAGAGTATCATATCGGTGGTATTCCCGTGGTCGACGACGAGAAGCACCTCGTGGGTATCGTCACCAACCGTGACCTCCGTTTCGAGCGTCGTCTGGATCGTCCTGTGGAAGAGATTATGTCGAAAGATCATCTTGTGACTACCCATCAGCAGACTGACCTGATGGCAGCAGCAGAGATTCTGCAGAAGAACAAGATTGAGAAACTGCCTGTGGTGGATAAGGACAATCGCCTCATCGGACTGATTACCTATAAGGATATCACCAAGGCCAAGGATAAGCCTATGGCCTGCAAGGATGAGAAGGGTCGTCTGCGTGTGGCAGCAGGTGTGGGTGTGACAGCCGACACACTCGACCGTATGCAGGCACTCGTCGACGCTGGCGCTGATGCCATCGTCATTGACACAGCCCACGGACACTCGAAGTCTGTAATCGAGAAACTCGTCGAGGCCAAGAAGATGTTCCCGAATATCGACATTGTCGTAGGTAACGTCGCTACGGGTGATGCTGCGAAGATGCTGATCGACAACGGTGCCGACGCCATCAAGGTGGGTATTGGCCCGGGTTCCATCTGCACCACCCGTGTGGTAGCTGGTGTGGGTGTTCCCCAACTCAGTGCTATCTATGATGTCTACAGTGTGCTGAAAGGAACTGGTGTTCCCCTCATCGCCGATGGTGGTCTGCGCTATTCTGGCGATATCGTCAAGGCCCTTGCTGCCGGTGGCAGTTGCGTAATGATGGGTTCGCTCGTCGCTGGTACGGAAGAGAGTCCTGGCGACACAATCATCTACAACGGTCGTAAGTTCAAGAGTTATCGTGGCATGGGCTCCCTCGAAGCCATGGAGCAGAAGCACGGCTCAAAGGATCGTTACTTCCAGGGTGACACGAAGGAGGTGAAGAAGCTTGTGCCCGAGGGCATCGCAGGACGTGTGCCTTACAAGGGAACGGTTCAGGAGGTGATCTATCAGATGGTAGGTGGTCTGCGCTCTGGTATGGGCTACTGTGGTGCCGCTACCATCGAACAGCTCCACGAGGCGAAGTTCACCCGTATCACCAATGCCGGTGTCAATGAGAGCCATCCGCACGATATCACCATCACCAGCGAGGCTCCCAACTATAGCCGTCCGAACGATTGATTTTATAAAACAACGATTAAACGAATTTCACGAATTAAGCAGATGAAATTGAAGATGATACTGGCGGCCTGTCTGATGAGCACAGCCGCAATGGCGCAGACAGACCCGATTGTGATGACTGTTAATGGGGTGGATGTGACGCGCTCTGAGTTTGAGTATTCATTCAACAAGAACAATAGCGACGGCGTGATCGACAAGAAAAATGTCGAGGAGTATGCCGACCTTTATGCCGTTTATAAGATGAAGGTGGCAGCAGCCATCGATGCCAGGCTCGACACGCTCACATCGTTCAAGAATGAGTTTGCCACCTATCGTGACCAGCAGGTATTGCCCACGATGACGACGGATGCAGAGGTGGTGGCAGAGGCCCGTAAGGCCTACGACCGTGCGAAGGAACAGATTGGTGAGAAGGGACTTATCCTTCCTGCACATATCTTCCTCCGTGTTTCCACCAAGGCTACATCCGAGGAGCAGGCGAAAGTTGCACAGCGCGCAGACTCTATCTGGCAGGCCCTCAAACAGGGTGCAGACTTTGCAGAGCTCTGTAAGAAGGTGTCGCAGGACCGTCGCAGTGCTGCCAATGGAGGTGAACTGGTATGGATAGGCCCAGGACAGGTGTATCCTGAGTTCGAGGAGGCTGCCTATGCCCTTCAGGAAGGGGAGGTGAGTCGTCCGGTGCTGGCCCCCGACGGTTACCATATCATCCTGATGAAGGGTCGCAAACAGCTCGAGCCCTTCGAGGAACTCAAGGATCAGATTGTGCGCTCGTTCGAGCAGCAGGGCATCCGTGAGGCTATCGCCCGTCAGAAAATCCAGAGTGTCGTGACCAGTGGTCAGATGACGGAAGAACAGTATATGACTCGTCGTGCAGACTCCTTAGGCGCTGTCGATTCTGAGATGAAATACCTCATCCAGGAGTACCACGATGGACTGTTGGTCTATGAGATCAGCAACCGTCAGGTGTGGGAGAAAGCCTCGAAGGATGAAGCCGCCCTCGATAGTTGGTTCCGTGCCCATCAGAAGGACTATGTGTTCTCAGAGCCTCGTTTCAAGGGTATCGCCTACCACGTGAAGGACAAGGCAGATGTCAAGGCCGTGAAGCGTTGTGTGAAGGGACTGCCGTTTGGTAAGTGGGCCGATGTCCTGCGCCAGAATTTCAACCCAGACTCCATCATCCGCATCCGTGTTGAACAGGGGCTCTTCAAGCCAGGCGACAGCCGTCTGGTCGACCATAAGATCTTCCGTACGGCTCTTGACCAGCCCGTTGAAGTCAACAAGGACTATCCCATCGACGCCGTCTATGGCAAGAAACTGAAGAAACCCGAAGATTATACCGACGTGCGCACTCAGGTGATCGAAGACTACCAGCAGGCACTGGAACAGCAGTGGGTGGCTGACCTCCGCCAGCGCTATCCGGTAAAGGTATATGATGATGTTTTGAAAACAGTAAACCAGCATTGATGAAGACAACAAGGAATCTGATCATAACCCTACTTATCGCTGTCCCCTTCTTAGGGACAGCTTTTGCCGGTAATACCGGATTATCCGGAATCTCCGGAGCTTCTGGAATCACCGCAGATACCACTGCCGCCGACTCCGTCCGGATAGGCACCGTCATCGACGAGGTCATCTGGGTCGTTGGCGATGAGGCCATCCTGAAGTCCGACGTCGAGACATACCGTATGCAGGCTGCGATGGAAGGCGTGAAATGGAGTGGCGATCCAGACTGTATCATCCCCGAGCAGATTGCCGTGCAGAAGCTGTTCAAGCACCAGGCGCAGATCGATAGTATCGAGGTGACTGACGCTGACGTTGCTGCCGAGGTGGAACAGCACATCAACTACTGGCTCGAGATGGTCGACGGGTCTCGCGAACGCCTCGAAGAGTACCGTCACAAGCCCTTGTCGCAGATCCGCAACGACCTGCGTGAGGAACTGAAAGACCGTCAGATGGTGCAGAAGATGAAGCGCAAACTCGTTGAGGATATCGCCGTCACCCCTGCTGATGTGCGCCGTTATTTCAATGACCTGCCAGAAGACAGCCTGCCCTTCATCCCTACGGAGGTGGAGGTGGAAATCGTGCAGATGACGCCAAAGATTCCTGCTGAGGAACTGAATCGTGTGAAGGATGAACTCCGTGAATATACCGATCGTATAAATCGTGGCGATGCATCGTTCTCCACGTTGGCCCGTCTCTATTCCGAAGATCCCGGTACGGCGCGTCGTGGCGGTGAGCTGGGTCTCTCAGGACGAGGTATGCTCGACCCCGCCTTCGCAACGGTGGCCTTCAACCTCACCGATCCCAAGAAGGTGTCGAAGATCGTGGAGTCGGAGTTCGGCTTCCACATCATCCAGCTCATTGAGAAGCGTGGCGACAAAGTCAATGTGCGTCATATCCTCCGTAAGCCTGTCGTCTCTGATGAGGCTATCGAGAGAACGCTGAGCCGTCTCGACTCCATCGCTGATGACATCCGTGCAGAAAAGTTCACTTTCGAGAATGCTGCCTCCATGCTCTCCGACGATAAGGATACCCGCAATAACAAGGGTCTGATGTCGAACAGCGATCCGCAGACAGGCCGTATCACCTCCCGCTTCAAGATGCAGGACCTGCCGCCAGAGGTGGCCAAGGTGGTCGACACGATGCAGGTGGGACAGGTGTCACGCTCCTTCCAGCTGATCAACCAGCGAGGCAAGACCGTCTGTGTCATCGCCAAGTTGAAGAACCGTATAGAGGGCCATAAGGCCTCCATCTCCGAGGATTTCCAGACGCTGAAAGAGGTGGTGCAGCAACGCCGTCAGAACGATCGTATCCATCAGTGGGTGGTCGATAAGATCAAAAGCGTCTATACCCGCCTGAACAGCGGCTATCAGGACTGTAAGTTCGAATACGAAGGCTGGATCAAATAGCGCATACGCTAAATGATAAAAGCGCATACGCTAAATGAAAAATGATGAATGATAAATGATAAATAAAAGAGGATACTGATGCATAGAAGAGGATCTTTATGGCTGATGGTGATAACTTTATCATTTTTCATTTTTCATTTCTCATTTAGCGAAGCGCAGGCCCAGAAAGGAAAGTCCAAGCGTCCTGCCCGTAGGGCAAAGGTTCACGATAGCCGTGTCCACCTTGAGCATGCCGACGTGCTCCACTTCGACCAGCGCCTCAATCCCGATGCCACCATCCTCAACGGTAAGGTGCATTTCACCCATGAGGGTGCCCGCCTCTATTGCGACAGTGCCTATTTCTACGAGGCTTCCAACTCCTTCGAGGCCTTTGGGAATGTGAAGATGTACCAGGGCGACACGCTCTCACTCTTCAGCGACTATGCCTATTACGACGGCAACGAGCAGATAGGCCGTGCACGCTATAATGTCGTGCTCAAGCATCGGAAGACCGTCCTCTATACGGACAGCCTCGACTTCGACCGCATCTACAACAACGTCTACTTCTTCGAGGGCGGTAAGATGATCGACGGTAACACCACGCTCACCTCCGACTGGGGCGAGTACAACACCAAGACGAAGATGTCGGTCTTCAACTACGACGTGAAGATGAAGAATCCCGATATGTTCCTCACCACCGATACGCTCTATTACGACAACCACAAGTCGATGGCCCACATCGTCGGACCCTCCGACATCACCTCTGGCGATAATCACATCTATTCAGAATTGGGCTATTACGACACGAAGTTGGAACGGGCACAGCTTTTGAACCGTTCCATACTGACCAACAACGGTAAGATGCTCGTGGGCGACAGTGTCTACTACGACAGTCGGATGGGTTTCAGCCAGGCTTTCTATGATGTGGTCTATGTCGACTCCGTCAATCACAACAAGTTCACGGGTAACTATGGCGAGTATTACGAGAACACCGGCTATGCGATGTGTACAGACAGTGCTGTGGCCATCGATTACTCGCAGGGCGACTCCCTCTTCCTGCATGCCGACACGTTCAAGCTCGTCACCTTCAACATCGAGACCGACTCCGTCTATCGCAAGGTCCACGCCTACCACCACGTGAGGGCTTTCCGCACCGATGTGCAGGCCGTCTGCGACTCTCTCGTCTACAACTCGAAGGACTCCATCGTGACGCTCTTCCACGATCCGATCATGTGGAACAACGGCCAGCAGCTGGTGGGCGACATCGTCCATATCTATCTGCAGGATACGGTCATCGACCATACCCACATCATCGGCAATGCCTTCTCCATCCAGCAGTTGAAGTCGGATACGGCCTGCTACAATCAGGTGTCCTCACGTGAGATGTTCTCTTTCTTTGTCGAGGGTAAGGTCCGCGAGGCCAGGGCGAAGGACAATGTACTCATCGGCTATTTCTTCGAGGAGGGCGACACGCTGCCCATCATCTACAACTATCAGGAGACCTCCGAACTCCGTATGTTCATCAAGAACCAGAAGCTTGAGAGTGTATGGACTCCCAAGACCACCGGCACAATGTATCCGCTTAACCAGATTCCTGCTGATCGTCGTCACCTCCCCGGCTTTGCCTGGTACGAATACGTCCGTCCCGTCAATCGTTACGACATCTTCAACTGGCGTGGAAAAGATGGTAAGAAGAGAACTGACGAAAAAAAGAAAGACTCGGATTTGCCGCTTGCTCCCGAAGAGTCGCAAGAACCTGCTCCTGAAGAGTCACAAGAACCTGTTCCCGAAGAACCACAAGAACCTGCTCCTGCCACTGAGTAATCATAAAGTTCAAAGTTCAAAGTTCAAAGCTCAAAGTTCAAAGTTCAATGTCCGACATCATCTCCCTTCTCCCCGATAGCGTAGCCAACCAGATTGCCGCTGGTGAGGTGATCCAGCGCCCAGCCTCCGTCGTGAAGGAACTGGTTGAGAATGCCGTCGATGCAGGGGCCAAGACCATCCATGTCATCATCGTCGATGCAGGGCGCACCTCTATTCAGGTCATCGACGACGGACGGGGTATGTCAGAGACTGATGCCCGTCTGGCTTTTGAGCGTCATGCTACGTCGAAGATCCGCAAGGCCGACGATCTCTTTGCCCTCCATACGATGGGATTCCGTGGTGAGGCCCTCGCCTCCATCGCTGCTGTGGCACAGGTGGAACTGCTCACCCGTATGGCAGACGACGAGATCGGCACGCGCATCCAGATAGCCGCCTCGAAGGTGGTGTCGCAGGAACCCGCTGCAGCTCCTGTGGGCAGTAGTTTCAAGGTGGACAACCTCTTCTATAATGTCCCAGCCCGACGGAAGTTCCTCAAGTCCAACGCCACCGAACTCAGCAATATCCTCCAGGCTTTCGAGCGCATCGTGCTCGTCTATCCCGACATCCATTTCATCCTCCACCATAATGGGGCAGAGCTCCAGAACCTCAAGCCAGCCAGTCTGCGGCAGCGTATCACCGATGTCTATGGCCGCCAGTATTCGCAGGATCTTCTGCCTGTTGAGGTGCAGACCACGCTCTGCAACATCACGGGTTTTGTGGGTAAGCCTGAGACGGCCCGTAAGAAGAGCGGACATGATTTCTTCTTCGTCAACGGACGATACATGCGGCATCCGTATTTCCACAAGGCTGTCGTCACAGCCTACGACCGTATGATACCAGAGGGCATGCAGGTGCCTTATTTCCTATATATCGATGTCGATCCGGCTGCGGTCGACGTGAATATCCATCCCACGAAGACGGAGATCAAATTCGAGAACGAACAGGCCGTCTGGCAGGTGCTCACAGCCACCGTCCGCGATGCCCTGGGCCGTTTCTGCGATGTGCCGGCCATCGACTTCGACGTGCAGGGAAAACCCGATATCCCCGTTTTTGACCCCTCCCGCGATTCCATCGCCGCCCCCAAGGTGAACTATAACCCCGACTACAATCCCTTTAATACGAGGAATGAGGAACGAGGAACGAGGAACGATTCCCCGCGTTCCCATGTCCCCTCCAACTGGGAAGAGCTTTACGACATCGCCGCCACCTCTCCCTCCCGTGAGGAAGACCAATCGCTATTCCCCACGGATGATCCAGTCTCTTCAGGTAATCATAATTTTCAATTTTCAATTCTCAATTCTCAATTCGATTCCTCTCCCCTCCACTACCAATACAAAGGCTCTTACATCATGACTGCCGTCAAGTCTGGCCTTATGATTATCGATCAGCATCGTGCCGACGTGCGCATCCGCTACGAGCACTATATTAAAGTTCAAAGTTTAAAGCTCAAAGTTGAAAGTCAAAAGTTGCTCTTCCCTGAGTCCGTCCGTTTCTCACCTGCCGAGAGTGTCATCCTTCAACAGATACTTCCCAGCCTCACCACCATCGGCTTCGACCTCTCCGACCTTGGGGGCAACACCTTTGCCATCAACGGCATCCCTGCCGGCCTCGAGGGTATCAACCCCGTCAATCTCCTCCAGCAGATTGTTGCCGATGCCCAAGATCACTCTTTCTGCGACGATTCCGCCTCAGACATATCTCTCACCTCTCACCTCTCACCTCTCACCTCAAAGATCGCCCTCTCGCTGGCTCAGAGCGTCGCCGTTCCCTACGGCCAAGTCCTCTCCAACGATGAGATGGAGCAGCTGGTTAACGAGCTCTTTGCTTGTTCCAACGTCAACTATACGCCTAACGGCAAACCCATCCTTTCCATCCTCCCGCAGACCGATATTGAGCGTCTTTTTGCCTAAAATGGTTAAAAGCTGTTAACACAAACACAATTATCAATTATCAATTATCAATTCTCAATTATTCTTCGTACCTTTGCACCCGCAATTGAAAAAAGGGCGCTTAGCTCAGCTGGTTTAGAGCATCTGCCTTACAAGCAGAGGGTCGGCGGTTCGAATCCGTCAGCGCCCACCCAAGTTAAAGAGGACTGACAAATGTCAGTCCTCTCGTTGTTTTCTGCCCTCAGGGTGAATCATGGGGACTGTCCCATCTGTGCGACTTATCGCACTGGGGGACTGTCCCCTGTGATTCGCCGCGCTCCTTAGAGCGCAATTGGCCCATACCCCATACAACTCGTCGTTGTGATGGCCGTCAGAAATGCCGTGAGCGCGGCTACTACGACCTTCACCGCAATCTCAATCATACGCTTCTTCATACGCTAATCTCCTTTCTTCTAGGGATTTTTTGTCTAAGGAATCTTGGAATATAGGAATCTTCCGGTGCTTTGCACCTCTCTGGCGCAGCAATGGCACAGGGTGCCACCATTCCTAGATTCCTTGATTCCTTAGACTAAAAAACTCCTTTGCCGTTTAGTTTTGGTCCATGTCGTCGCCGTCGCCGCTGGACTTGGTGAACAGCTTGCTTGCAACCTCACTCGACTCACCGTCCTTGATGGCGATGGCCTTCACGGTAGCCGTGTCGTTCAGGGTGAATGCCTCACTGTAGAGCGTACTCTCAGCCGTAGGTGTCGAGCCGTCGGTGGTGTAGTGGATCTCTGCGCCGTCAGGGCCGCTGATGCTCACCGAGGTAGTCTCGGCAAACGGAGTCGTGCCGCTGATCGTGGGCGAAGCCAGTGATGCAGACTGTGAACCGCCGCCGTTCTGTGAGCCGCCGTTCTGTGAACCGCCGTTGCTGCCTCCCGACTGCTGACTACTGTCTCCTGACTCCTGACTACTGACTCCTGACTCCTGACCGTTCCCGCCACCATTGGTGGGTGATGCCGGACGGCCCTCGGCCTTCTCGCGCTTCAGATCCTCGGCCCACATGAAGGTAGCCTTTGACAGCACGTCCTTGGAGTTCAGACCGGCCTCGTCGCCCTGATCGGGCAGGAAGCGGATGTGCAGACCGCTGAAGGTCGTCTTCGGGTTGAACTTGTCGATGCTCACGGCACCGCCCTTCTTGTTCTCTGCCATCAGGTAGAAGGTTCCCAGTCCCTCCAGCTTGATTTTCTTCGACTCCAGCAGCATCTCCACGATGCAGGCCTCGGCCTTGGTCAGCACGCCCTCGACAACATCCTGGGTGTACACAGAGCCGTGATCGGCGATGTGTCGCGCCAACTGGCGGGTGTTCAGAGTCTCGGTGTGAACGATACGGCCGAAATACTTGCCGTAGGACACGTTGAGCTCGTTCTTGTTCTGATAAACGTCATAAATGATTTTCGACATAACTTAAATGATTTAGAATGTAAGATTTAAGCCTTGTCCTTGAGTCGTTTTCCTTAGTCCTTGGAAGCTGCTCTGCCGATTCGAAATTCGCGACTTTCTTATCAGTTTTTGCAACTAAGTTGCAAAGGTACGAAGAATTTTTGAATTATGCAAATTTTGTGCCAGCGAATTTAGTTAAATTTATTTAAACTGATGAGTGCAGCCAAAATTCAGCAACAAGCTAAGTTTTTTTGCGATTATTTTTCAAAAAATCGCAAAAAAATATCCCTCGCGCGGCGAATGGCAATTTCCCCGGGAGAGAGACGAAACTTCTCTCCATTTTATCAGTAAGCAGGCTACCGGTGCGCTCGTCATTCTCTCTCTCTGTTATTTCATGTACTCGTTTATGGTACGTTATCCCCCATTTTGTCCTCGAAACATTCAAGTATTCATTTATTCAACTAGGACAGGAAGGTTTTCAGAGTTGGGAAAGCTCGACGAAGTCAAGGTTTACAAACTCTGAGTAGAAATAATTTAATATTATATATATTATAATATATGTAATATTAATATATTAATAGAATCTAAAATTGTACTTATCGTCCCTTCATTCCCATCGGGGAGGACTGTCGAAGTCAGTCCCATCCCGAACCATTCATTTTCAAAAACCTTGATTGCATCGAGCTTTTCCTTTTGGAAAACCTTCTTGTCCTAGTTGAATAAATGAATACTTGAATGTTTCGAGTAAGCGAGTACAGAGCCCGCTCGGCTTTGCCGCTTGCTACCGAAGGGACGCAAGAAACTCGTTTGAGCTCTGTCGAGCGGGAGAAACATCGACGAAGTCAATACTTTGATTATAACGCAACCTTTCCGATGCCTTTCATCTCCAGTGCCACCTGTACACCCAGCGCACGGAATGCACGCATCATAGAAGCAAGTGTGATGCTCTTTCCACTCTCTAAACGGCATACTTGAGCTCTTTGCACTCCCATTTTCTCACCCAATTCAGCTTGGGTAAGATTCTGGGACTCTCGTGCCTGCTTGATGGCCTCTCCCACGCGATAGGCCTGGACTGCCTCGTCCACGCTGCGTTCAAATGCATCACGCTCTGGCGTTCCGACTTTGCCGTAATCCTCTTCCAGCAATTCCTCAAAGCTATACAACTTCATGTCTCCTACCTTTTTCATATCTTCTTGTTTTTATTCTCAAAATACAGTTTTCTGATCCCTTCGGCCTTGGTGATTTCACTTTTCGGCGTCTTTTGCGTTTTCTTCACAATGCCGTGAGTGGCTACAACCAACGTATTGATGTCCTTATCCCAAAAGGCGAACAATCTATAATATGTTTTATTGTAGATTGTGCGAAACTCCCATATTTCCGTGCCGTCAAGTTTCTTAAAGAGTTCGTTGTCACGTTCTCCTTTCTGAACTCGACGGATATTGTAGCCTATCTTGCCACGAATCTCCTTCGTCAAAGATTTCAGGAAGTCTCGTGCTTCTTCTAACAAATCAAGTTCAAATACTGTTTGTTCCATTTCTTTATTATTTCGGTTGCAAAAATACGAAATGTTTCTTAAATGCGCAACAAATAATAAGCTTTTTTATAAGTTTTTCTTTAAATCCGCTCCTTTTTAAGCGTTTTTTCTAAGATCTTGAGTCCATTTGATAAAGAGAAGGCTATAAAGTGGTAGTCGCGGGGACAGGCATCTGGGTATACCCAAGCACCTGTCCCAGTGACTAATTCATCAGAGACCTGCTTTTTTACTTTCTTCGTAGATATGATTGTATAGATAGGTCTTCATTTTCTCGAAGTGCTCCGGCTTGATGATGGTATAGGTGGATACTGCGTATTCG
>JAEEGK010001276.1_pt1 | contig 63164 bp, 39 predicted proteins | sample 8958771 | NCBI WGS metagenome assembly JAEEGK01 (sample SAMN16246547, study PRJNA631951) | gut metagenome | biome: gut microbiome; feature: rumen; material: SC-attached | host: Bos | place: Iran: Karaj | collected 2018-10 | reverse complement strand
GTAACTGCGAGCCAGCACTTGCAATGTGGCAGACCTCAGGTCGGTTGTTGCTGTTGCTTCTGCCTGATGGGCGTAGTCGAGTGCCTGGCGATAGTCTTCCTTGGCCCAGGCGATGTTGGCAAGACTGGTGAGTGTCTGACACATCAGGTCAGTCATCTGGCTTTTCTCAGCGATACCGTAAGCACGGTTGATGTAATCGAGTGCTTCGTCGAAAGAGCCCTCTGTGGTGAAAGCCACTTGTGCGGCATAAGTGCCTGCATAGTCAAGCAACATGACGTAGTTTCTCTCATCGTCTGGATGCTGCTCATAGACAGTCAGGGCTTTCTTCATCAGTCGCAAGGCCTCCTCAGGATTACTCTGCGACAATGCTTCCGCCAATCGCTGATGCGCGATATAATAGGTGTGCCAGTCCTCAGACGCTTCCGACAACTGTATGGTCTTTCGCAACAGAGTCTCACCCAGACGGATGCTGTCATTGGCCAAAGCAGCCTCTGCCTCCTCCAGAATTCTGACTCCTGTCTCCTGACTCCTGTCTTCTGACTCCTGACTGCAAGCAATCATCAGAACACCTATTAATATGTATAATGACCTTCTAAACATTGCAACCGATTATTTATGATTTCTCGGTTGCAAAGTTACGACAATATTTCGAAAGTTGTATCAGTTGCCTATGGAAAAGATACAAACGGGATAAAGTTGGAAACTGCTACAAATCAAGGTATTACGAAAAAGCGCACGCTACAGCCTATGGAAAATATCCTATGAGGGTATGGAAAGAAAGGCAAAAAGACAAGCGGCAACAGTCAGTATTACCATCAAAACCTCTGCCGTACGGTTTACTCGGACGGCTGTTTTCATGTCGTCAGTAGTGAGGGGACGATCGTTCGTGCCGATGTAGGGTTTGTCGAAAAGTTCGCCGAAGTAGTAGTGGGGGCCACCGAAGCGGCAATCGAGGATGGCGGCAAGGGCGGACTCGGGATAGCCGCTGTTGGGAGAGGCGTGGTTGCGAGCGTATTTGAGGACGAACTTTAGCCTGTTCAGACCCCCTCTGACTCCCCCTAATTTAGGGGGAGAATACAACAGCATCAAGAGGGCAGTGAGACGGGCTGGGATATAGTTAGCGATGTCGTCGATGTGGGCAGCCCAGCAACCGAAGTCATGATAGCGGTCAGTCTTGTAGCCGACCATCGAGTCGAGGGTGTTTACCATCTTATAGGCCAGCATTCCAGGTGTGCCAAGGATGGCGAGCCAGAAGAGGGGAGCAATCACACCGTCGGAGAGATTCTCGGCTAAGGTCTCAAGGGCAGCGGTACGAACCTCTTGGGCAGAGAGCTCAGACGTATCACGTCCCACGATACGGGCTACCTGTTTACGGCCTTCCTCCAAAGAGCGGTCGAGTGCCAGAAAGACTTCCCGCACCTCGCGGATGAGTGTCGTTCCTGCCAGACAATAGAAGATGGCGAGGGCATCGAAGATATAGAGAAGTACGGGAATCTGATAGATCTGTTCACGAGTGCCGTCGAAGATGAAGAGGGCGAAGATGCCCAGTATCTTTCTGAACATCCAGGTTGTAGCGAAGACGAACAGAATCAACCCAATGGCAATCAGCGCCCCCTTCAGTTTGCGATGCGTCCCTTTGTTATACTGATGCTCACAAGTGGCAATCATCTTGCCAAACCATACGATGGGATGTGGCAACTTCTGAGGGTCGCCAAAGAACAGGTCGAGCAGCCAGCCGATAAGCAGGGAGAAGGGATTAGTCATGGGTCAAGATTTGATAGATTTGTTCGATATCGACGTGTTGGCGAACGTGGTCAGCCAGTTTGTCGTATTGCTCTTCCTTGAAAGCTTGATAGTCGAAAGAGGCATTTGTCTGGCTCAGCTTCTCAGCAAAGGGCTGCAGGAGGAAGTCCACGAAAGAAGCATTGTCGAGGATGCCGTGAACGTAGGTGCCCATGCATTTGTTGTCGACGATGTAGCCGTCCGGGCGTCCGTCGCCAAGGTGCAGCAGCGGCGAGGCCTTCGCATTGCCCAGCGGCTGTGTCTCTCCCATGTGTATCTCGTAGCCCTTCCCGTATTCGCATTCCACCTGGCGGGTGATCTTCTCCCCGCCCATCGTTGTTGTCGTAGGCAACAGTCCAAGGCCAGGCAGTCGTTCTATGTCGCCTTCCACATGGTCCGGATCGCACACCTCCACCCCCATCAGCTGGAAACCTCCACAGATGCCCAGCACAGAGGCACCTTCGCGATGTGCTCTGACGATGGCTTGTGCGCAGCCGTTGCGACGCAGCTCATAGAGGTCATGCAGCGTAGACTTTGTGCCAGGCAGGATGATGATGTCGGCTTGCAGGATGTCGTCAACGTTATTCGTATAAAAAAGATGTACGCGAGGATCTTGTTCCAGAGAGTCGAAGTCAGTATAGTTGGACAAGTGCCGAAGCATAACGACGGCAATGTTCACCTTGCCCTGTTGAACCTCAAACGATTTCTGTGCCAATGCCACGGAGTCTTCTTCTTCGATGTGTATATCCTTGAAATAAGGTATGATGCCCAGCACCGGCACACCGCAGATATTTTCCAGCATGCTTCTTCCTTCGTCGAAGAGGCGCAAGTCGCCGCGAAACTTATTGATGACAATGCCCTTGATGAGCTTTCTGTCCTCAGGAGTCTGCAGAGCGATGCTTCCATAGACAGAGGCGAACACCCCTCCTCGATCGATATCTCCCACCAAAATGACATCAGCCTTAGCGTGACGGGCCATTGGAAGATTCACCAAGTCGGTATCGCGCAGGTTTATCTCCGAGATACTGCCTGCTCCCTCCATCACGATAGGATTGTAGCGCAAAGCCAGGCGGTCGAAGGCTGCGCAAACCTCTGCACGGAAATCTATAGGTTTCGGCGTTCCTTCTTTGCGGAGGGCAGGAGCCGACCTCCTCCAGTAGTCATACGCATCCCTGCTGCCGATGGGCTTCCCGTTGAGCACCACTTGTGATGTGTGGTCAGACTGAGGCTTCAGCAGAAGGGGATTCATATCAGTATGACAGGCGATGCCCGCAGCCTCTGCCTGCACAGCTTGGGCGCGTCCTATCTCCAGACCTTCTGGTGTGGCGTAGCTGTTGAGCGCCATATTCTGTGCCTTAAACGGTGCCGGACTATATCCGTCCTGACGGAAGATACGGCAGAAGGCTGCCGCTACGATGCTTTTGCCGACATCGCTGCCCGTTCCGGCAAACATGACGGGATGTAATGTCTGCTTCATTCCTTCTCGTTGGCTAAAACAAACAAATAGTCACTCAGACGGTTCATCATGATGAGGATGCTTTCATCGACTGCGTATTGACGGCTGAGCGACCACAGACGCCGTTCCACCGTACGGGCTTGCGTGCGGGCTGTATGAATGATGGACGAGAGCGTGCTGCCGTTGCCGGGAATCACGAAACCGCCGGCAGGCTGGAATTGGTCGATGGCCGACTCCATCTGGAGGGTCAGTTCCTGAGTGCGCAGCTGACGCGGGTTCGTCCTGCCTTCGGGAGTGGCCACGTGGCTCATGATGGACATCAGTTCACGCTGAAGACAAAAAATCAGCTCGCGAGTGCTTCCTTCTGGCAACATCGAGCGCACCACACCAAGCAGGGCATTCAGATGGTCGAGCTCTCCGTTGGCCTCTATCCGGGGATCGTCCTTCGCCACCCGCACACCATCGCGCAGGCTGGTCTCACCTTTGTCTCCGGTCTTTGTATATATCTGTTTCATATCTGGTATAAATGCGTATAGCTGGCCAGCACATTCTTATAACGCAGCACGGGCGTGTCGACTGGTTCGCCGACTGCATTGTAGACTTGTGCTACCGACTTCGGCACGTCGCCCATGAATTGCGTATAGTGGAACTCATGCCCCCTGAATGACTTGCCGTCAAGCTGGAACTGCCGGTAGCCTAGCGACAGCTTGCGGTCGGCTGTCCTTGCAGTGATGGAGTAAGGCAGCACGTCGCACATAGGGTAGCCTGAGGGGTAGGAGTCGTCGGTCACGATGCTCCGACACAGATACATCATTCCTCCGCACTCAGCGATGATCCTTCCGTCGTGCTCAGCATAATCCTTAATAGCCTTACGGGCAGCTTCGTTTCTCTCCAGCGCATCCAGATGCTTTTCCGGATAGCCGCCAGGCAGATACAACAGGTCGATGCCACTGAAGTCTGGAACGTCCTGCTCAGGGTCGAAGAATTCGACTGAAGAGAAGCTGTCGATAACCTCCTGATAGATGAACGAGAAACTCTCAGCATTCCTGGCAATAAGCACCGACAGCCTTTGGGCGGGCGGTGGCAGGATGAAGGGGCGTGTAATGTTGACTTCATCCCTCGGAGCAGTCTGCTGAAGAAGTCTTCTCCAGTCCACATATTTCTCCAGCAATTCGGTCAATAATGAATTGTCGGGCTGCTCAGAGAAATCTAGCCCCAGATACCTAGTGCCCTGCTCCAGGCCCGCCGACTTTGGCAGATAGCCGAAACAGTCGATCTGCAGATCCTCACACACCTGCTGCAGCATCTGGAAGTGACGTGGCGATCCCACCTTATTAAATATGACACCAGCAAAACGGGTGGAAGGACGAAAACTGATGAACCCCTGCAGCAAGGCTGCCATAGAGTAGGCTGCAGATTTAGCATCCACCACCAGCACCACAGGGATGTCTGTCTCGCGGGCAATCTCAGCCGACGAGCCTCTGTCGCGGCTATATCCGTCGAACAGCCCCATCATCCCCTCTACAATGCACACATCGGCATCGGCTCCATAATGTGCAAAGAGTTCCCTCACATGTTCAGGAGTAGCCATGAAAGTGTCGAGATTAATGCTGGGACGGCCGCACACAGCCTCATGAAATTTCGTGTCGATATAGTCGGGGCCACACTTGAAAGGCTGCACCTTGTAGCCTTTGCCTCGAAGCAGTGCCATCAGTCCCCGGGCAATAGTGGTCTTGCCCGAGCCGCTGGTGGGTGCAGCTATGAGGAATTGAGATATCATGGTGCAAAGGTACGAAAAAAAGTAGAATATTTGTTGTTTATTCACAAAATATTCGTACCTTTGCACCCGAATTTGGCAATTGGGTGCTTGTGAGCGCCCGATGTAAGGGAATCTGGTGAGAGTCCAGAACTGTTCCTGCAGCTGTAATCCCTGTTCAAGAGGTTTGCTTGTATAACGCCACTGATAGTCGAAATGATATGTCGGGAAGGTAAAGCAGACTGGGGAAAGTCAGAAGACCTGCCAAAGTATTTATCTATGCTGGAATTTGACGGAAGTCAAAACCAGACTAGAAAATGTAGAAGAGACGCCCGTACAGGAATATGCGGCGCGGAAAGATGAAAACGTTAATGAATCAAAGACAGAAACTGGCTCTTGGCCTTTGGCTGACAGTTGGTAGCGTGTATGCTCAGACAGCAGCAGGGCAGACAGGCACTACTGATGGTATCTGGCGCTCCGACAGCCTGCAGGAGGTGGTGGTGACGGCAACGGGCACGCAGCACCTTCTGAAGGACGCTCCTGTCCAGACTGAGGTCATCACAAGCAAGATGCTGCGTCAGTATGGCGGCAGCTCTCTTCAGGACATCCTTGCCGGACTGGCTCCCTCGTTGGCTTTCAACGAAGGCGATATGGGCAGCCAGATGCAGCTTGGCGGTCTGGGCAACAACTATATATTGGTACTTGTCGACGGAAAGCGCCTTCATGGTGATGTGGGCGGTGAAAACGACCTCAGCCTCATCGATCCACATAACATCGAGCGCATCGAGATTGTGAAGGGTGCCGCCAGCGCGCTCTACGGCAGCGATGCTATCGCCGGTGTGCTGAACATCATCACGAGGAAGCCTCTTCACGAGTCGCTGATGGCCGAGAACACCACCCGTTACGGCAGCTACAACGACCTGCGGCAGCACAATGCCCTGGGACTGGGACTGGGCAAGGTGCGAAGCCTCATTAACTTCCAGCTGCAGCATTCCGACGGATGGCAGAACACCGCCACCGAGTATACGCCCAGCTCCACAGCCCCCATCACCGACTCACGCAGCATGACCGTCAACCGTCATACCAACTGGCAACTCGCCGAGCAACTCTCGCTGGCGCTCTCGCCCCAGCTGGAGCTCTATGCCTCGGGCAGCTACTACCGCAAAGGAATCTGTCGCCCCAAGGGTAAATATCCGAAATACGACGTGAAGACCTTCGACTTGAAATACCGCAACGCATCGGTTGCCTTTGGCGGACGATGGAAAGGCAGGGGCGAGAGAGAGCAGACCGTCACCCTCGACATCGACTGGAACCGCCACGCCTACTATCATGCCTTCACGTCGACGACACTCGCTGAGGGATTCGACGAGCAGGGACGGCTGATACTCGACTATCCCTATTTCGAGGGGCAACAGCTGCTGCAGAGCAATCAGGAGCGTGCGATGATGCACCTTAAGGGCATCACAGCTTTGCCCCACGATCATCGGCTCAGCGGCGGACTAGAGGTACGCTACGACTATCTGAAGGCTCCCACAAGTCTCGAACGGACCTCGGCCGACGACAATACTGAGGCCCTCTACGTGCAGGACGAATGGAGCATCGCTATGGGCCGTGACGACAGAGAGCGCGATGTCATGCTGCACCTCACCCCCGGCCTGCGCCTGAACAGGAACGAAGGGTTCGGACTGAGGCTCACTCCCAAGTTGTCGGCCATGATGGCCTGGGGCGACCTTCGCCTGAGGGCGTCGTGGAGCGAGGGTTTCAAGACTCCCACCCTGAAGGAGATGAACTACCGCTATATCCGCGAGATGAACACCGTCACGATGTATCTGGGCAATCGCAACCTGAAAGCGCAGACATCCGACTACCTATCGCTCAACGGCGAATACACCAAAGGCGGCCTGAACATCACCGTTACGGGCTATTATAATAAGGTCGACCGCATGATCACCTTGGTCACCGTGCCCAGGACAGAAGCCCCCGACGACTATCGCCAGCAGTATGGCGAGATGCTCGGCAAGGTGCGACGCTACCAAAATATGGAGGATGCCCGCACGATGGGCGTCGACGTCAGCCTGCGCTACACCGCCAAATCATTCTCAGCAGGACTGGCCTACAGCTATCTCGACACCAAGGCCCACGTTTACGACAGCAGCCACGAACAGCTGACGGAGGTCACCATCGACGGCATGGCTCATCATAAGGCCAACGTCTTTGCCACTTGGCAGCCGACCAAGGAGCTGGGACTGGGTGCCTACGGAAGGATGTCTACCAAGCGCTCCTACCAGATCGATGGCGATGGCAAGGGCTATCAGATATGGCGAGTCACCGCCCGCTATGACCTGGGCGCTCTGCGCGCCCTGCGGCAAGCTGCTTCGGCAGGGCTGGGAATGAGTCTCGAAGCCGGCATCGACAATATCCTGAACTACTGCGACCGCACACCTCACGGACTGCACTTGGGCACTACCACCGCAGGTCGCACCGTTTATGCGACGCTGACTGTCAGCTTCAGAAAGGGCAAACGAATTCAATTTACAAATAACACTAAGTCTAACTTTAAAAAACAAGAACAAGATGAAGAAGATTAAGTTTCTGATCATTGCCATGATGGCTATGATGACAACGACGGCCTTCGTGGCATGTAGCGACGACGACGATGCTTCCATTTCGAACATGCAGCGCTATCAGAATGAGGTCGACGCAGTGGTGAAAGCACAGAAAAAACACAACAAAGCAATCCTGCTGGTCGCCTTCGGATCGACCTGGCAGCAGGCCTACGACGCCTTCGACCTCACCCGCTCGGAGTATGAGAAGGAATTCAGCGACTACGACGTCTACCTCTCGTTCTCTTCCGCCATCTGTATCAACCGTGCTATGGCCGGCGAGAACACCGACAAACGTTCGTTCTACGAGCCCAAGTACTGGCTCGAGTCCTTCGGACGCGTGCAGTATGCTGAGATCATCGTGCAGTCGATGCAGGTCATCCCAGGCGAGGAGTTCAGCCGTGTGGTCAATGCAATGAAGGACTTCGGCAACAACTCCAACGGCGACCTCGACGACCAGTATATGTCGCGCGTGGTGCTGAAGCTCGGCATGCCATTGATGTACACTGAGGCCGACGCCAAGTACCTGGCCACCGTGCTCAACCAGAACTTCTCGAAGTATGCCCAAAAGGGGGCTATGTGCTTCATGGGTCACGGCAACCCCGATGAGTACGACACCTACAAGGCCAACGTGCGCTATTCCCAGCTGGAAGAGGCGCTGCAGAAGCTTAGCAAGAACTATTTCGTGGGTACCGTCGACATGACAGGCAATTTCAAGGTGCAGGTGCGCGACCGTATGATGGAGGCTGGACTGGTTAGCGGTCGTGTATATTGTGCTCCGCTGATGAGCATCGCAGGTGACCACGCCCACAACGATATGGCCGGTGACGATGATGCCTGGGACAACGGCTTCGAGGTGAACGAGGACGGTGAGGTGGAGGATACTTCGTGGAAGATGTACTTCGACCACATGGGTTACACCATCGATCCCGAGGCCTACAAGGACAATGGTGCCGACGGACTGGTGAAGGGGCTGCTGGAGTACAAGGACGTGCGCGCCATCTACAAGTCACACACCCGCCGTGCCGAGGTCGTCGACTACTATCACTCCATGTATCCCGAGGAATAATCTTGACATATCGCTCTTATTCAAATGTATAATAGCTGACTGCGGAGGTGCTGTCGTGAGACAGCATCTCCTTTGTCGGAAAAACAAACTCATGAAACGCTCCACGACCATACTCGCTGCATGCCTGCTGATGAGCACGCTCATCGCCCGGGCGCAGATTCACACGATGGAACGTCGCGACACCGCCGACCATTCCTACAACCTCAACCCCGTGGTGGTCACCGGCTCGGGCCATCACCAGCGGCTCAAGGCCACCGCCACGCCCGTTCATGTGCTTTCGGCACAGGAAATCAGCGAGCAGGGCATCTCTACCTTTGCCGATGTCCTCACGCGCATGATGCCACAGGTGTCGATGGCACCCAGCTCGATGGGGTCGTTCCTGCGCATGAATGGTCTGGGCAATAAGTACGTACTCATACTCGTCAACGGACAGAGACTCACGGGCGACATCTCCAACAACGTCGACCTCTCGCGCATCAATATGGCGCGTGTCAAGCGCAGCGAAGTGCTCGACGGAGCTGCTTCGTCACTCTACGGCAGCGATGCCATTGCAGGCGTCATCAACATCATCACCAGCCAGCCCACCAGCTCCCTCTGCAGCGTCACCGCCGCCACCACCGTCAGCGGCGGCCAGCAGCTCGTCCAGGCTGCCAGCGTCGACATCTACAAGAATGGACTGGGATCCTACACTTCCCTGACCCACGACCATGCCGACAGCTATCGCACGAACCCCCTCGAAATGGTCAAGGGATCCGACACCGAGACGCAGCAGTCCATAGCGCCACTCTTCACCGGCTATCAGGCCGACGTGCTGGCACAGAAGCTCACCTATTCCCCCTCGCAGCATCTGGCTATGAACGTAGGACTCGACTATTCCCGGAAAATGACCGACCGCCCCGAAACGCACCCCGAACTGTCGGGAGGCACCGACTACGAGATGCGCTACAAAGGCCTCAGGCTGACCTCGGGCTTCATCTATAAGTTCGATGCCAGAAACTCGCTGCAGGTCGACTACACCATCGACCGCTACCGCTATGGCAAGGAGTACGACGTGGCAACTTCATCCCGCGCTGTCGGCGACTATGTCCAGTCCAAGAAACAGCGCACCATCGAGCGGCAGGTGAAGGCCATACTCGCCATCGTGCCACAGGGCACCACCATCGTGGGCAACGACTGGCAGCTCGACAAGCTCGTGGCCACATCGGGCAACATCAATCAGGAGGCCTACACACTGGCCTATTATGCACAGCACGAGCAGCACGTCAGCCTCGGCCGGCAGACCACCCTCTCGGCTACTCTCGGCCTGCGCTACAACTATCACAAGACCTTCGGCAACCGGCTCACACCCAAGGCCACGCTTATGCTCAGCCGCGGTGCCGTCAACCTGCGCGCCACCTACTCGGCAGGCTTCCGTGCGCCAGGTCTCGACGAGCTCTACTACCATTACTTCTCCGTCAATCGCGGAAAACCGCAGATCAGCTTCGGCTGTCAGGGTCTGAAGCCTGAGAAGAGCAGCTACCTGTCGCTCAACGCCGAATATCGCAGCCCGACGCTAGCAGCCAGCCTGACTGGCTATATCAACAACATCAGCGACATGGTGGTGAAGCAGAATATCGATGTCGACGACGACAGCCGTGCGATGCTAGTGGCCGAGTTCCCTGAGATGACTGCCGATCAGGCCGGCAAGCTGGTGAGCTACGCCCGCTACCAGAACAGCGACAAAGGCAGCGTCAAGGGGCTGCAGTTCAACCTCTCGGTTAATATCCTGCGGGGATTCAACCTCTCGGCCAACTATGCCTATACCTATGCCCGCTCCAAGTCTGCCGGCGAGAGCAACGAATGGCAACCACTGGAGCGCAGCATACGCCACACCGCCACCGTCGCTGCCAACTATCACCGCTCCTGGTCGCACTATGCCCTGAACGTCAACCTCAGCGGACGACTCCAGTCGAAGACCTATTACACCGGCTCCTATGAAGATGCTCCGGGATTCGGCATATGGAGCCTTCACACCACCCACACCATCACGCTGCACCGTCTGTCGCTAGAGCCCAGCCTCGGCGTCGACAACATCTTTGACCGCGTCGACCGGCGCATCGACACCGCCACCCGCCGCTACGCCCTCTATTCCCCCGGCCGCATGCTCGTAGCCGGGCTGAAAATAACGTTCAAGTAAATGCGACGCACGCCTTAACGCCACTTTTTTGGAGTAAACATAAGAAAAATAGGGGATATCTTGTTTTTTTCAATCTTTTTTTCGTACCTTTGCACGCAAAATTGCCAAGACTCGAAGAGTCAGTAAGAATTAATGGTGTAAAAAAGACAAAACAACAAGATGAACATTTCGTATAAATGGCTGAGAGATTACGTCGACTTCGACCTCACGCCGCAGCAGGTGTGCGATGCGCTGACCTCGACGGGACTGGAAGTTGACTCGCTCGAAGAGGTGCCTGCCATCCGTGGCGGCCTGAAAGGACTGTATGTAGGGCAGGTGCTCACCTGTGAGCCCCATCCCGACAGCGATCACCTGCATGTGACTACTGTCGACCTGGGACGCGAGGTGCCCAGTCAGATTGTATGTGGAGCTCCCAACGTGGCAGCAGGCCAGAAGGTGATCGTGGCCGACCTGGGCTGTGTGCTCTATGATGGCGACAAGGAGTTTACGATCAAGAAGTCGAAGCTGCGCGGCGTGGAGTCGTGCGGCATGATCTGCGCTGAGGACGAGATAGGCATCGGCACTTCGCATGCCGGCATCATCGTGCTGCCCGACGACGCCGTCGTGGGCACTCCCGCTGCTTCCTACTACAACCTGGAGAGCGACTGGCTGATAGAGATCGACATCACTGCCAACCGCGCTGATGCCCTCTCGCACTGGGGTGTGGCCCGCGACCTCTATGCCTGGCTGCTGCAGAACGGATACCAGACCTCGCTCCATCGTCCTGCGTGCGACAACTTTGTCGTCGACAATCACGACCTGCCCATCGACGTCGTTATCGAGAACACTGAGGCCTGCCGACGCTATGCCTGCGTAAGCATCACCGACTGCCAGGTGAAGGAGTCGCCCGAGTGGCTGAAGAACAGGCTCACCACCGTCGGACTGCGCCCCATCAACAATATCGTGGACATCACCAACTATGTGATGATGGCCTACGGACAGCCTCTCCATACCTTCGATGCCGATATGGTGAAGGGGCACAAGATCGTGGTGAAGACAATGCCTGAGGGCACCCCCTTCGTCACCCTCGACGGCGTGGAGCACAAGCTCAGCGACCGCGACCTGGCCATCTGCAATGCCGAGGATCCGATGTGCATAGCCGGCGTCTTCGGAGGCAAGGGCAGCGGCACCTATGAGACTACTCACAGCGTAGTGCTCGAGAGCGCCTACTTCCATCCCACCTGGATACGCAAGTCGGCACGTCGTCACGGTCTGAGCACCGATGCCAGCTTCCGTTTCGAGCGCGGCATCGACCCCAATGGTGTGATCTACGCCCTGCAGCAGGCTGCATTGCTCTGCAAGGAGCTGGCTGGCGGCAAGATAGCAATGGAGATCCGCGACGAGTATCCCTCGCCCATCGAGAATCCCCACGTGTCGCTGTCGTACGACTATGTCAAGGGGCTCATCGGCAAGGACATTCCTCACGAGACGATCAAGAGCATCTGCCAGTCGCTGGAGATGAAGGTGCTCAGCGAGGACGCCGCAGGGCTGGAGCTCGAGGTGCCCGCATACAGAGTCGACGTGCAGCGTCCCTGCGACGTGGTGGAGGATATCCTGCGCATCTATGGATATAATAATGTGGAGATACCCACCCAGCTGAAGTCATCGCTCGTCATCAAGGGCGACGAAGACCGTAAGCACAAGTTGCAGAATCTGGTGAGCGAGCAGCTAGTAGGTGCCGGCTTCAACGAGATCCTCAACAACTCGCTGACCAAGGTCGCCTATTACAAAGAGGAAACCCCCAACGCGGAAGCAAACTCTCAACTCTCAACTCTCAACTCTCAACTCGTAAGAATCATGAACCCCCTCTCGAGCGACCTCGGCGTGATGCGCCAGACACTGCTCTACGGCGGACTGGAGAGCGTCGAGCACAACGTGAAGCGCAAGGTGCAGAACCTGCGTTTCTTCGAGTTCGGCAATGTCTATTTCTTCGATCCTGAGAAAGAGAATCCCGACAACCCCATGCAGGCCTACAAGGAGGAAAACATGCTGGGCATCTGGGTCACCGGCAAGCGCGTAGAAGGCTCGTGGGCACATCCCAACGAGGACGCCACCTACTATGAGCTCTCAGCCTACGTGCAGAACATCCTCCAGCGCATCGGCATGAAGCAGGGACAGCTCGTCACTCACAAGAGCCAGAACCCCATCTTCAGCACTGGACTACAGCTGGACAACCGGGGCGGCAAGAAGCTCATCGAGATGGGCATACTGGCCAAGAGCCTGCTCAAGCGCTTCGATCTCCAGCAGCCCGTCTACTTCGCCGAGCTCAACTGGACCCAGCTGATGAAGGCCACCCGCAAGAACGAGGTCACCTTCACCGAGATACCCAAGCATCCGGCTGTCAGCCGCGACCTCGCCCTGCTCGTCGACAGTCAGGTGGAGTTTGCCCAGATTGAGCAGATAGCACGCCAGTCGGAGAAGAAGTTGCTGAAGCACGTCGAGCTGTTCGATGTCTACGAGGGCAAGAACCTCCCCACAGGCAAGAAGAGCTACGCCGTCAACTTCATCCTCCAGGATGAGGAGCGCACCATGAACGACAAGCAGATCGACGCTATCATGCAGAAGCTCATCGCCCAGCTGAAGAAGCAGCTCGGGGCAGAGCTTCGGTGACAATAATCAATATCGACGACAATGCTTTCGAGTCAATCTATGATGATAATTGTAAGTGGTCAGCAACATTAATTAATATTATAAAGAAAACCAAAGAATCGGACAAATAACGGTTATTGGTTATTGTTAAATGTTTATTGTAAAATATGGGAAGAGCATTTGAATACCGTAAAGCTACAAAGCTGAAGAGATGGGGCCACATGGCCAAGACGTTCACCAAGATCGGCAAGCAGATTGCCATCGCCGTCAAAGCCGGAGGACCAGAGCCCGAGAACAATCCCGCACTGCGTGCCATCATCGCCAATGCCAAGCGTGAGAACATGCCGAAGGACAACATCGAGCGCGCCATCAAGAACGCAATGGGCAAGGACCAGAGCGACTACAAGGAAGTGTCCTACGAGGGATACGGACCACACGGAGTGGCTATCTTCGTAGAGACGCTCACCGACAACACCACACGCACCGTGGGCGACGTGCGCTCAGTCTTCAACAAGTTCAGCGGCAACCTCGGCACACAGGGATCGCTCAGCTTCCTCTTCGACCACAAGGCCGTGTTCACCTTCAAGAAGAAGGACGGACTCGATATGGACGAGATGATCCTCGACCTCATCGACTATGGCGTAGAGGACGAGTTCGACGAGGACGAAGAGACGGGCGAGATCACCATCTACGGCGACCCCTCGAGCTTCAGCGCCATACAGAAGCACCTCGAGGCAGAGGGCTATGAGGTGACAGGAGCCGAGTTCACCCGCATACCCAACGACCTGAAGGATGTCACCCCCGAGCAGCGTGAGGCCATCGACAAGATGGTGGAGAAGCTCGAGGACTTCGACGATGTCCAGACGGTCTACACCAACATGAAGCCCGCCGAGGACTAAGTCGCTTTCCCCCGACTCCCCCCTTTGTGCCCTTCAGCGCAGCAGCTCCCCTCCCTTCGGTCACGCCATACACAAGTGCGTCCAGCGGTCAGGGGGAAAGTTGTTGCGTCACTCTTTTGTGCCACCAGTTCACACAAAGGAAAGCCATCGAGATCCCAATAAAAGGAGCGGAAAACGAGAGTTTTTCATGCCTGAGAAAGGGAGAAAAATAAAATTTGCCCTCGGAAGTGCAAAAACTGCACAAAAAATTTGCGAATGTGCAGAAAATGATGTACCTTTGCACAAAATTTTCGTAATTGTGCAATGAACAAAGGCTCAAGCTTTAACGAATATATACGCCAAACCATCCTGCACAACTGGAACCAGAATGCGCTGACCGACTATCAAGGACAGACCCTCCAGTTTCATGACGTGGCCCGAAAAATAGAAAAGCTGCATATCCTGTTTGAGAACAGCGGCGTAGGGCAAGGCGACAAGATAGCAATCTGCGGACGCAACTCCGCCCATTGGGCTGTGACCTTCCTGGCCACGCTGACTTACGGGGCAGTAGCTGTGCCCGTTCTTCATGAGTTTAATGCTGAGCAGATACACAACATCGTGAACCACTCGGAGGCTCGTCTCCTGTTTGTGGGCGAATATGTGGCGAAGGAAATCGACCCCGCGCAGATGCCGCATCTGGAGGGTATCGTGAACCTGCCCGACTTCTCGCTGATGCTGTCGAGGTCGGAAAAGCTGGTTTACGCGCGCGAACATTTAAATATGATGTTCGGCTCGAAGTTTCCCAGGGCATTCACCAAGGAGGATGTGACATACCATCAGGACGAGCCTGAGGAGCTGGCGCTGATCAACTATACCAGCGGCACCACGGGATTCTCGAAAGGCGTGATGCTGCCTTACCGCGGTCTGTGGGGCAATGTGGACTTCTGTATACGCCGCCTGGGCAAAGTAGTGCCCGCAGGGTCGGCAGTGCTCGACATCCTGCCGATGGCCCACATGTACGGACTCTCGATAGAGTTCCTCTTCGGATTCTGCAACGGCAGTCACCTGTTCTTCCTCAACCGTCTGCCCTCCCCCACCCTCATCGCCAAGGCCTTCACCGAGATACAGCCAAAGCTCGTCATCACCGTGCCGCTGATCATCGAGAAGATCATCCGTAAGAAGGTATTCCCCGTGATGCAGACGCCGCGCATGAAGCTGCTCATGGCGATGCCCGTGGTCAGGGACAAGGTAAAGCAGAAGATTTACCAGAGCGTGTACGATGCTTTCGGCGGCCAGGCCTACGAGGTCATCGTAGGCGGTGCAGCGCTGTCGAAGGAGGTGGAGGACTTCTTGATGTCGATAGGTTTCCCCATCACAGTGGGCTACGGCGCCACGGAGTGTGCTCCTCTGATCAGCTACCGTGACTGGAAGGAGTTTGCCCCAGGCAGCTGCGGATGCGCCATCGACAACATGGAGGTGCGCATCGCCAGCCACGACCCGCTGCACACGGCCGGTGAGATACTGGCACGAGGCACGAACGTGATGCTGGGCTACTACAAGAACGAGGAGGCCACACGTCAGGCCCTGGACGAGGAAGGATGGTATCACACCGGTGATTTGGGCACGATGGACGAAGACGGCAATATCTTCATCCGCGGACGCATCAAGAACATGCTGCTGGGTGCCAGCGGGCAGAACATCTATCCGGAGGAGATAGAGGACCAACTGAGCTCGATGACAATGGTGTCGGAGTGCATCGTCGTGCAGCGAAACGAGAAGCTGGTGGCACTGGTATTCCCCGACCAGGACGAAATGATGAACTTCACCCGTGAGGAGCTGGAGGCCATCATGGAGCAGAACCGTCAGGAGCTGAATGCGAGCCTGCCGGCTTACAGCCGCCTGACGCAGATAGAGCTCATGGATGAGGAGTTTCAGAAGACTCCGAAGAAGAGCATCAAGAGATACCTTTACCAATAACCGAGAAACTAATAGACATTTATGAAAGAGATACCGAGCTATAACGCGCTGATAGAGAAGAGCATCAAGGACCACTGGGACATGGATGCCCTGACAGACTATAAGGGACAGACCTTGCAGTATCACGACGTGGCACGAAAGATAGAGAAGGTGCACATCCTGTTTGAAAACAGCGGTGTGGTGAAGGGCGACAAGATAGCCCTCTGCGGCAGAAACTCGAGCCAGTGGACTGTGGCCTTCATCGCCACCATCACCTATGGTGCCATCGCCGTTCCCATCCTGCATGAGTTTACCGCTGATCAGGTGCACAACATCGTCAACCACAGCGACGCCAAGCTGCTCTTCGCCGGCGACCACATCTGCGGCAGCATCGACCCCGCACAGATGCCCAAGCTGGAAGGCATCATACGCAACAGCGACTACTCGCTGCTCATCTCCAGGACTGACAAACTGACTTATGCCCGTGAACACCTGAACGAGCTCTACGGAAAGAAATTCCCCAAGTACTTCCGCAAGGAGCACGTCAGCTACTATCATGAGCAGAGCCCTGACGAGCTTGCGCTGATCAACTACACCAGTGGCACCACTGGATTCTCGAAGGGCGTTATGATACCCTATCGTGCCCTGTGGTCTAACTACGACTTCGCCTGCGATGCTATGGGCAGTGAGCTGAAGCCGGGAAGCAGCGTCATCTCGATCCTCCCTATGGCCCACATGTATGGTATGGCCTTCGAGTTCAGCTATGAGTTCATCACCGGTTGCCACGTGTTCTACCTGAACCGTGTGCCCTCGCCGGCCATCATCGCTCAGGCCTTTGCCGAAGTGAAGCCGAGCATCATCATCGCCGTACCGCTGATCATTGAGAAAATCATCCGCAAGAAGGTATTCCCGAAGATTCAGACACCACGTATGCGCCTGCTGCTGCAGATACCTGTCATCGAGCAGAGGGTGCGCGACACCATCTGCCAGGAGGTGAAGAAGGCCTTCGGAGGCAATTTCTTCGAGGTGATCATCGGAGGTGCTGCTTTCAATCAAGAGGTGGAGCAGTTCTTGCATCGCATCAACTTCCCCTACACTGTGGGATATGGTGCCACCGAGTGCGCTCCCATCATCTGCTATGCCGACTGGCGCGAGTTTGTACCCGGCTCATGCGGCAAGGCAGCCAAACATATGGAAGTGCGCATCGACTCGCCTGATCCCGAGGAGATTCCGGGAGAAATACTATGCCGCGGACTAAACGTGATGTTGGGCTACTATAAGAACGAGGAGGCTACCCGTGAGACTATAGACAAAGACGGATGGTATCATACCGGCGACCTGGGCACGATGGACGATGACGGTAACGTGTTTATCAACGGCCGTTCGAAGAACATGCTTCTCAGTGCCAACGGGCAGAACATCTACCCCGAGGAGATTGAGGACAAGTTGAACTCAATGACGATGGTCGTAGAGAGCATTGTCGTGCAGCGTGATTCAAAGCTGGTGGCACTCGTACATCCCGACCTCGACGAGGCTCGCAGTCTGGGCTTCACGGCCGAGGATCTGGAGGGCATCATGGAGCAGAACCGCAACGGCCTGAACCAGATGCTCCCCGCCTACGAGAAAATCAGCGAGATAGAGATCCACGAGCAGGAGTTTGCCAAGACTCCGAAGAAGAGCATCAAGCGATACCTTTACACATAGCAGTCGCTGCGCAGATAATCGCATAAACAACACACGGCTTGGAGTTTCTTTCCAAGCCGTGTGCCGTTTATAAGTGCTGCATGCAGTTATCGCAGCAGCACTTTCTCTCCATTGTGAATGTAGAGTCCGGCCTTGGCGGGATGACCGCTGAGACGCTGTCCGTCAACAGTATACCACGTGTCGGAGTCGGCAGTGGTCTCACGGATACCATCGATACCCACGGCACCATCGTCGACCACCATACGTAGCTCAGCACCCGAGGTCTCAGACTTCAGGTAAGCCTTGAAAGAAGGCAGCACGTCGCCCGACTTTGCCTGCACAAACATATTGGTGCCCTCGTTGAGGAGATAGATATCTGACTGGTCCTTGTCGAAGGTAATCTGCTCGAAGGTGCCAACAAAGGTGCCAGTAGCAGAGGTGCTGCAGCCCTTGATGGCAATATCGTCGAGTTGGATGGCGTCGACATCAGGAATGAATACATAGGGGACATTGGCCTCGGTGCCATCGACAATAGAAAGACGACGGAAGATGGCCTTATCGCCCTGAATACGGTCAAAGATACGGAACGAGCCTGCTTCAGCAGCCTGCTGAGCCGTGAGAGCGAACGGCAGGTAGAGCGTAGTCGTTTGACCCAGATCGAAGGTGCTGTCCAGCACGACCTTCTTAGCCTGGAAATCGTAAGGAGCCATGAAGGACAAGCCACCGTCGAGGAACAGCTTGCCACAGCTTCCGTTGACCACAACATTCTCCTCACCACCATCGTCATTGTCATCAGGCAGGTAGACGAGCGTGTTTTTGCCGAATCCCTTCATAGGACCTTCCTCACGACTGAAGTTGAAGTTCTTCAGCTCCGACTGTGACAGGTTGATATAACGTATTTTTTGCTTCTCAACCTTGTCAAACAGATCGTTGCCAAGAGCGGTGATGGGCTTCAGCACGGTGGTGCTCTGGGCCATGCGTGCCCTGCTAGCTGCCACTGGCTGCGTTGTCATCTCGATCACCGAGAGTTCGATGCCATAACCATTCAGTGCAGAAGGAGGCAGCGAGTAGACGGTCACCATATTCTGCACACCAGCCTGCATGTTGACTGTAGAATTATTGTTGACCATCGATGAGCTGGTAACACCCAGGCTTGACGACTTGACGTGTCCCACCTCACCCTTCCAACGGCGCGGACCGTTCAGACGGCTGTCGGCAGTATTGTTGGCCAGATAGACGAATACGAGCGTAGGCTCAAGGCAGGAATAAGGCACCTCGGCCTTGCCACTGCCAGTGAACTCATAAGGTGCTTCGTAGCCGATGCGTATCTTCATCGTGGAGCCTTCCTTGGCCTCATAATCCATCATAATGGTGCCCGTGCCTGCAGGCAGGCGGAAGACCATACCCCTGAAGGCATTGGCAAACTCGTCGGAGCCAGGAGTGAGCTGGAGAGCAGCATCAACATCAGTCTCGTCCACACCTGTAGTCATCACAACACCGGCAGGAGCTGTATTGTCATAATCTAGTCCGACGAACAAGATATTCTCGAGAATGACGTTGTCGAGAGGTGTTCCAGAAATAGAGGAATTGTCCATGTTGACAAAGACGGTCGGTGTGCGTCCAGAGCCATTCTCCCGCACGATAGGCGCAAGCGGGTCGAAAGTGCTCACTAATGCTGTTGTGGAGCCCGTCAACTCCATACGTAAATTGTATTCGAAGGTATAATCCTCTCCGAAACCTTCAATTAAGTTCTTGGTTCCTGATTGATCAACTAATAGTAGCGATCCCGGATCATTCAAACTCTTCGTAAAGGTCAGAGAAGCACCAACGGCGGTAGAGGTTAAAGGAGGCGACATCATGACGGTAGAGTTGCCTAACTTGTTCTCGCCTTTTAAGTGAATGGTCAACTGGTCAATACCACTAACGATGCGACCTGAGATAATAGCATCGCTGAGAGCCAGTGTATGATGCCCGTCAAACTGCACAGTAGGACGACCGTCAGAATCCAGCTCATTCCTCACATTGAGGCGGTTGAGACTGTTCACCTGTGTACCTGCAATGATAAGATCATACTCGGCATACGGCTCAACGGCGACCAAACCATCACCCTGCTGGGCGAGACCGTTCTTGTATACTACCTCATATCCACTCTGGAACTGATAACCACTGGCGACTCCCCACGACAGATAGCCTGGTGAGGTTCTGCTTGTGGTGAAGGTCAGCGTAGGCATTGTCCGTGAACGGGCTTGGAACAAGTCACCATTAGAATAGATGTTATTACCTCCCACGAGATCCACCGTCAAGTCTTCCGTGCTCTCGATACTCCCGCTGAAGACGGCATCCTTGAGTGTCAACGTCTGGGTAGAAGGATTGTAGCTGACGGTAGGCTGGCTGTCATTCAGCACATTATCTTTATTGAGCGATGTCACCTGTGTGCCTGCCACCCATACATCATAGTCCTCGATATAGGCAATGACATAGTCGTCACCCATTTGCTGCAGCGACAGACCGTTGAGATAGGTTGGCGTTATACCAGTGAAGAGCATTTCCTCATCATTGGCACCCTTGAATGTCAGCATACCAGGATTGTCGTCATCAGTGGTGAAAGTCAGCGTAGGCTGAGCATCTTGGCCCCACATGTAGATGAATCCTTCGTAGGAAGTAAGCGTGCTGCTGCCAATCAGATGAATAGTAAGGGCAGGCAGGCTACATTCCAGAGCACCGGCATCGCCACCAAAGGAGGCATTGTTAAGCGTAAGGATATTATTTTCGGGGTCAAAACAGATGCTGCCGTCGCCCAGCACATCATCCATATTGTCCTCTGTGATTTCGACGGGATAACTATCCCCTTCTTCCGACATAAAGATTGTCACACCTAGAGAATTGTCTTCTACCATTTTGGAGATGACATAATCGTCGCCCATCTGCTGCAGCGACAGACCGTTGAGATAGGTTGGCGTTATACCGCTGAAGAGCATTTCCTCATCATAGGCGTCCTTGAATGTCAGCATGCCAGGATCGTCATCATCAGTGGTAAAAGTCAGCGTGGGCTGAGCTTCCTGGCCCCACATATAGATGAATCCTTCGTACGAAGTGAGCGTGCTGCTTCCAATCAGATGAATGGTCAGGTTAGGCAGGCTACATTCCAAAGCGCCGGCTTCACCACCAAAAGAGGCGTTGTTGAGTGTAAGGATATTACCATCGGGAGTGAAGCTGATTGTGCCATCGCCCAGAACATCATTCATATTGTCCTCTGTAATTTCGACGGGATAACTATCACCTTCTTCCGACAAATAGATTGTCACACCCACAGGGTTCCCGTCACTGGGAGCTAAGAACTCAAGGCTTATAGAATAGATGCGGATAGAGTCCGTGTATTCAATGTCTTCAGCAGGGTTTACAACTAGCTGGACATTGCTTTCGTCCACCCAGATAGATTTTACAGGAATCAGACTCAACACGGTCCCATTCTCTTCCACTCTTTGATCCATCTGGCCTAATGAAACATAACGACCATTTGCATCAGGTACTTGAAAGTCGGCTGTCAAAGATGAGGCATAGTTGCACTGCATAGAAACCTTGGTGAGTTCGCCTGACACTGGGAATTGGGACGTCAGCGTCACTCCACCATAAAAGGCAATTCCATCATAATCAAGGGTAATCTGATTCGTCGTGCTCCAGTCGTTACCTTCTCTAGTATGGCAAATGGTAGTTACGAGCCCTTGCTGATCGGCAGGGTAGTTCATTTCAGAATAGACAAAGGTCGATGTCACAGTTTGTGCTCCCAGCCATTGGGGCACGAGCAATGCGGCCAGCACTAGCAGGCCCATTCTCCAAAAGTTTTTACACTGTTTCATAATCTATCTTTTTATTGTTTGTTCAGTCTTTCTTCTGCTCTACGGTCATAAACTTGGTGAAGCCCGTCATGGCCAGCACCTTATAGATATCGGGGTTGACGTTGGTCATCTTGAACTTCCCCTTCTTCATCATCACCGCCCGCATAGTCTTCTGAATGATGCGCAGTCCCGAGCTGGCCATATACACCAACTCCGTGCAATCCATCTCGAGATTGATGCCGGGCTGAGTGAGCACAGGCTCGATGTCCTTTTCAAACTGCGGAGCGTTCATCGTGTCGATGCGCTTGTCTGTCTTGATGATGGTCTTGCCATCTTCCTGAATGATTTGTGTCATCTTCGTATCTGTTGATTTTTATTTGATTTCCTTTTTCATTGTCAGTAGGTTCTTACCTTCCAGGCGCTGATAACTTACCTCGTTCATGATGTTCTTCACGATAAAGATGCCCATACCACCCAGATTGCGCTCAGCGGGGTTGGCACTCATGTCAGCAATTTTACGCAGTGTAGGGTCGAAGGCACGGCCCTGGTCACTCAGCATGAAGGTTAGCTCACGTCCGTCGCACTCAGCCAAGAGGCCGATGGTAGTGGCCGAGCCTTCGGGATAGGCATAGCTGATAATGTTGACCACCATCTCCTCCAGCACCAGATTCAGATTCATCTGCAGCTCCGAGCTAAGGTGCAACTCCTTGCTGATATCATCGACGAAAGCGGTAAGCCGTTTCAGCTCGTCGAGATGGTTTTTGAGCTGTATCTCCTTTCTCATGACGCTGCTTTTTGTTGGTTGTTTTTCACCACGACGCACATCATGGTCAGATCATCACTAGGTTCAGCACCTGCTACGTGACGCTCCACTTCCTCGGACATACGCTCGATTAGTTGCTGGGCTCCCTCGAAGGAGGTGTCGGCAATGAACCGTAGCAGATGGTCGTCGCCGAACTGCTCCTGCTGAGCATTCTCAGCTTCGTTCAGTCCGTCAGTATAGATAAACAGCGGTTTGCCACTGATATCGTCAAGCTGTTCGCCCACATACTCCAGTCCAGGCCACAGGCCAATGGGTGCGTTGGGCTCCATCTCCATGAACTGTCCGTCGACAACGGGAGGGTTGTGTCCGGCATTGCAGAAATCAAGATGGCCTGTCATGAGGTCTACCAGTCCGATAAACATGGTGACAAACATTCCCTGCTCATTGTCTTCAGCCAACTCATCATTCAGGCGGGTAGCTATCTCCGCCGTAGGTAGCTGCTGCTTGGCCAAGGTATGGAATAGCCTGGTAGCTTGGGCCATGAAAAGTGATGCCGGAACCCCCTTGCCACTAACGTCGCCCACACAGAAGTAGAGCTTATCTCCCTCAAGCAGATAGCTGTAGAGATCGCCGCCCACCTCCTTGGCGGGTGTCATCGAGGCATAGAGGTCGAGGTCATCACGCTCAGGGAACATGCTTGGAACCATCGACTTCTGGATGTCGCGAGCGATACGCAGTTCACTTTCAATACGCTCTTTAGCTGCCGTTGTCTCCTCGATGACCTTATTGGCAGCCTGCAGGTCGGCGTAGGCCTGTTGCAGTTCAGTATGTGCTTGTTTCAGCTTGCGAGCCGCCCTGATGCGGAAGAAGAGGAATACTGCCAGCGACAATACAATGAGCGAGACAACAATGATGAAAAAGCGGAACTGGTCGCGCTCTTTCTCCATCTGCAGACGTTCCTGCTCCATCTCCAGCTCACTCACCTGGAAGATGGTGTTCATCTCAGTCAGCTGTCCCTTCGTCTCCTGAGCGTTGACCGAGTCATTGAACAGATACATCTCCCGATAGAGATTTGCAGCCTCTTCGTAGCGGCGCTCCAGTTGCAGAGCCTCCGCACGCTGCTGCATGAGCATGATTGTCACAGACTTGTCGCTGCCGCCCTCCATCAGGTCACCGAAACGGCTGTTATAACCCAAGGACTCGGCAGGGCGTCCCTGCTGCAGTCGCAGCTGTGCCATATAGAAGAGCCACTTGCCTCCACGGCTCTCATCGGCCATCATGTGAGTACGAGCCTGCGTCAAGGCTTCGTCAGCCAGAGTCAGTTTACCCTGTCCCAAGGCAGCCTGCGCACACGCCAAATAGTAGTACGACAGATACATGTCGCCTTGTGGTGTACCTTCCCAATTGTTTTCTTTGAGGAAAGGAATCAGAAAACTATCCCATTTCTTTGTCAAGTCCTCCAGTTTGTCGTAGGCCTTCATGTCGTTCAATGCATCACCATACCACTGATAGACTGTCGGAAGCAGCGACGGCACAGGATGTATCGCATCGAGTGTGGCCAGCGACTTCTCATAGCTGCTGATGCTCTCGTCAAAGTTGCGTAGATTGGCGTAAGCCGTACCCATGATGCAATATGCCAGACCCATGCCATACTGGCTGTTGCGGCTGACAGCATCGTCGAACATCGCCTGCGTCTCGTTCAGTCCAAGCTTGTTTTGATGGAGGAAAAGGTAGGTGTTGGCGATGTGCGCCCACATCTCGTAATAAGTCTCCCAATTCTGACTGGCCTTCACCGTCTCAAGGTCTCGCCTGACAACCGTGAACACCGAGTCGTTCATATCGTTGTTATAGAAGAAAGCCGCACGTTCTGCAAGCACGTCGATCTCTACATCCTTCAGTCCCTGTCGCCGTGTCTCAGCCAGATATTCATTGATACAGTGCAACTGGTAGTCCAGATTATCGGAGTCGAGACTGCAGTAATAGAGCTGCTCAAGGGCAGCCACACGTTCCCTGCCTTGTAACTGAGGCAACTGGCGACGCAGCGCCTCGCAGTCGTCAGCGAGCACGCTTATCGTTCCCAACCCCATCAATAGCAGGCCGAGCAATAGCATCCGTATGGTTCGCAACCTTCTTGCCAGCATAAGATTCTTTCGCCTCATCTCAATTTGGTTGCAAAGATAAGCAAAAATCCCTATTCCTCCAAATGAATAATAGAAAAACTTCATGATGATTCTTGCCGTTTAAGGATTTTTTCGTACCTTTGCATTCGAAACATATAATCCCTTTGACCTACAACATGAAACGACTCCTACTATCCCTCTTCTGGCTGGCGGCTTTGCAATTGCTGCACGCCTCTCCCATCGACGGTCTCCTGGAGCGCATCGACCCTGGAGCATCGAAGAAATTCAAAATTGAAAAAGTAAACAGCGCCACCGATTTCTTTGAGCTCGACCAGGCAGGGCAAAGAGTAGTGGTGCGAGGCAACACATGGGTGAACATAGGCGTTGGCCTGAACTGGTATCTGAAGTATTATGCAGGCATACACCTCTCCTGGAACCAGATGAAGACCAAGCTGCCCGAGGTGCTGCCTGCTGTGGCAACTCCTGAGCGCCACGAGACCAACCTCACCTTGCGCTATGACTTCAACTATTGTACCTTCAGCTATTCCATGGCTTTCTGGGACTGGCAACGGTGGCAACAGGAAATCGACTGGATGGTGCTTCATGGTGTGAATATGCCCCTGGCCATCGTGGGTGAGGAGTGTGTGTGGCGCAACATGTTACTGAAACTTGGCTATTCAGAGGAGGAGATTGGCAAGTTCATTGCAGGTCCGGCATTCCTTGCATGGTGGGCAATGAACAATCTCGAGGGTTGGGGAGGTCCCCTACCCCTCTCATGGTATGCAAGACAGGAGCAACTGCAGAAGCAGATACTGAAACGTATGAAGGAACTGGACATGCACCCCGTGCTGCCTGGCTACTGCGGCATGGTGCCACACGACGCTCGCCAGCGGCTGGGGCTGAATGTCAGCGACGCAGGGCTCTGGAACGGTTTCCAGCGGCCTGCCAACTTGAATCCTACAGACGGACGTTTCGATGAGATTGCAGCCCTCTATTACGACGAGCTGACCCGACTCTTCGGCAAGGCCGATTACTACTCGATGGATCCCTTCCACGAGAGTGCAGATGATGCCTCGATTGACTATGCAGAAGCAGGACGCAAGCTGATGGCTGCCATGAAACGAGCTAATCCCAAGGCAGTGTGGGTGGTACAGGGATGGACCGAGAATCCCCGCCCTGCCATGACCGAACCGATGAAGGCAGGTGACTTGCTCGTGCTTGACCTCTTTTCAGAGTGCCGCCCCATGTTTGGAGTTCCCAGTATCTGGTGCAGGCCGGAAGGCTACGGGCAGCATCACTGGCTGTTCTGCCTGCTCGAGAATTTCGGAGCCAACGTCGGTCTGCACGGACGAATGGATCAGTTGCTTAACAACTTCTATCCCCCAAAATCTCAACTCTCAAACCTCAAATCTCAACTCTCAAACCTAAAAGGTATCGGTTTCACGATGGAAGGATCGGAAAATAATCCCATCATGTTCGAACTGATGAGCGAGCTACCCTGGCGACCAGAGAAATTCACCAAAGAGGACTGGATACCTGCATACACTAAAGCCCGCTACGGAGTTGAGGACAAGAACATCACAGAAGCATGGATGTTGCTGGGCAGCACCATTTACAACTGTCCTCCAGGCAACAACCAGCAGGGACCTCATGAGAGCATCTTCTGCGGACGGCCTGGGCTGAACAATTTCCAGGCCTCGAGCTGGTCGAAGATGAAGAACTACTACGATCCCAACGCAACGTTGAGAGCCGCACGGCTGATGTACGAGGCTGCTTCTCAAATCTCAAATCTCAAATCTCAAAACTCAAACCTAGAGTACGACCTCGTAGACATCACCCGCCAGGCTATGGCCGATCAAGCCCGTATCCAATACCAACACACCATCGCCGATTATAAGGCTTTCGACCTGGAGGCTTTCAAGAAAGACAGTCAGCGATTCCTGGAGATGCTTCTTCTGCAGGATGAGCTATTGGGCACCAGACGGGAGTTCCGCTTGGGGCACTGGACACAAGCAGCCATCAACTGCGGAGAAACCCCTGCTGAGAAGTCATTATATGAATGGAACGCACGCGTGCAAATCACAACATGGGGCAACCGCTACTGCGCTGATACAGGAGGACTGCGCGACTATGCTCACAAAGAGTGGCAGGGACTGCTACGTGACTTCTACTATGTGCGATGGAAAACCTACTTCGATGCCCTGTTGGCACAAATGGAAGCGCAGACTCGTCCACAGCCTGAGCTGCTGGGCGCTGGTCCCAATGCCAACAAGACCGCCTCGGAGCTCTTCGCCCTCGCATTGCCACAGGAGGTAAAAATCGACTGGTATGCCATCGAAGAGCCCTGGACCCTGCAGAAGAATGCGTACACGGCCGAGCCTGAGGGCGATGTCGTGGAGGTGGTTCGAAAAGTACTAGAGTTTTTGAAATAAGGAAAAAATAGGATATGATGACAATTACGAAAGAGATGAGAAACTGTATGCCGACAAGGAAATTGCTGTTTGGCATGGTCACACTAGCCTGCTTGGGCAATGCCAACGCCCAGACGGGAAAAGAATGGGATGACCCCAGCATCACTAGCGTGAACCGCGAGACGGCCCACACCACTGCATTGCCTATGGCAAGCGAAGCCGACGCAGTGAAGAACGACAGGACGCTCTCGCCCTACTACATGTCGCTCGACGGCGTGTGGAAGTTTCAGTGGGTGAACACCCCCTCAAAAGCGACATCCACCATGTGCGCCACAGACTACAACGATGCCGCCTGGACTGACATCGAAGTACCCTCCAGTTGGCAAGTATGGGGACTGCACAACAACAAGCCGTGGGACAAACCGCTTTACTGTAACGTGGCCTACCCCTTCTCGTTCAACGAGCAGACTTACAGCGTGATGGCCGACCGACCGGGATGGTTCACCTACAACAGCTCAATGCCCAACCCCGTGGGTACTTATCGCCGGCATGTCACAATGACAGCCGACTGGCTGGTTGGGCACGACGTGTTCGTGCGCTTCAATGGTGTGGGACATGGTTTCTACCTCTGGGTAAACGGACAGCGGGTAGGTTACAGCGAGGATTCGTATGTGCCTGCCGAATTTAATATTACTCCATATCTGATCGAGGGCGACAACTTGCTGGCCTTGCAGGTATACCGCTTTACCAGTGGCTCGTTCTTAGAGTGCCAGGACTACTGGCGATTGACGGGCATCCAGCGCCACTGCTTCATCTATGCTGCCCCCAAGGCGCGTATCAGCGACTACTTCTTCACAACCGACCTGGACAACAATTACGTCAATGCCAAGGCTAATGTGCAGGTGAAAGTGGAAGGCAAGGGCATTCCGGGCAATGGCATCATTGAAGCCAAGATACTGGACAACGGGCAAGTGATCGCTCAAGGCCGGACAAGCATCAGCGACGGGCAATGCAGTATTAATATGGACGTGACGGCACCAAGACTGTGGAGTGCTGAAGAGCCCAACCTCTACGACCTCGTACTGACTTTGAAGGATGATGCAGACCATATCTACGACATCCGAGGCTCGAAGGTAGGTTTCCGCGAGGTAGGCATCCGCAACGACGGAGCTCTCATCATCAATGGCCGCCGCATGGTGTTCCACGGAGTGAATCGTCATGACTTCTCACCTGTGAACGGGCGGGCGATTACCGATGCTGAAATTGAAGAGGACATTAAGACCATGAAGCGTCTGAACATCAACGCCGTACGCACATCTCACTACCCCAATGACCCAGTATTCTACGACCTCTGCGATAAGTACGGCCTGTATGTTTTGGCAGAGGCCGATGTGGAGTGCCATGCCAATATGAAGCTCTCGTCAGTACCGCTGTTCCGCAACGCAATGGTGGAACGCTCAGAGAACCACGTCCGGTGGATGCGCAACCACCCCTGCATTTTCATTTGGTCGTTTGGCAACGAGAGTGGCAACGGCGAGAACTTCAAATACGTAGCCCAGGCCATCAAAGCCCTCGATAAGACCCGCCTGACCCACTACGAAGGCAACAGCGACTATGCCGACGTCAGCTCCACCATGTATGGCAGTTATGAGAACATCGAGTGGATAGGCTCGTCGCGACAGGGTAAGAGCAGCCAGAAGCCCCACATCCAGTGTGAGAACTCGCATTCGATGGGCAACTCGATGGGCAACGTGCGCGACATGTTCAACCTCTACGAGAAGTATACCTGCCTGACGGGAGAGTTTATCTGGGACTTCAAGGATCAGGGGCTCCTCACCAAGAGTTCCAATGGCGTTGAATACTGGGCCTACGGCGGCGACTTTGGCGATAACCCCAATGACGGAAATTTCTGCATCAACGGACTGGTACGTCCCGACTGGAGCCTGACAGCCAAGTCGTACAACACGAAGAAGATCTACCAGCCTCTGGAATTTAAAGCCGTAACAGGCAGCACCAGGCAATTTCGCATCAAGAACAAGATGGCCTTCCTGCCCAGCTCTCACTTTGATGTAAGCTATGCCCTGATGGACGAAGAAGGCAACACACTTGCCAGTGGCAAGATTGACAAAGAGGTGGCAGCCAATGACAGTGCAGTCGTCAGCATCGACCTCTCACCTCTGGCATCGCTCGATGCATCGAAAGAGGCATTCATACAGTTCACTGCCACTCAGAAGGACAACACGCTTTGGGCAGAAGCCGGCTATGTGGTGGCTGAGGAGAAACTGCCCGTGCAAAAGGCTGTCAAGCCCATGTACGACCTGAACAGGCTGGAAAACTGTGAGGAACTGAACGTCACCATTACCTCGACGACAGTGACAGTATCGAACAGCAGTTTCAAGGCTGTGTTCGGCAAGACCCAAGGCACGCTGACAAGCTATAGCCTGAACGGCACAACACTAATCAGCAAGCCACTGCTGCTCAACGCATTCCGTCTGCCCACCGACAATGACGGACGCCAGAGCGGCACCTGGGACACCATGGGCCTAAGGAAACTGACAGCGAAAGGCGAAGGAGCTGAGGTGCAGACAGCAGATGACAAGAAGACGGTGAGGGTGAGCATGAACAGCATCCACACAGGAAAGAACGGCACTTCGTTTGCTGTGACGCTCGACTTTATCGTCTGCGCCGACGGCATGTTGATGGTCAACTCCTTCATCCGTCCTTCCAACACCGGCGTGGTGATTCCCAAGCTAGGCTTCCGTCTGGAGATGCCTGCCACGATGGAGCAGCTGGCATGGTTCGGACGTGGTCCCTGGGACAGCTATCGCGATCGTAAGGAGGCCTGTCTGCCTGCCCTCTATAAGAGCACAGTGAAGGACCAGCGCGAGGACTATATCCTGCCCCAGGAGCACGGTACCAAGCAGGAGGTGCGCTGGATGTCGCTGACCAATGACGAGGGCATGGGTATGCTCTTCGTTGCACCTGACCAGATGGCTGCATCAGCCGTTCACTTCCGGGCAGAGGACAACTACACCGACCGCAACAACCGCTCCAAGCACACCTACCAGTTCAAGACCTGCACGACTACAGTAGTATCACTCGATGCTGCCACACGCGGACTGGGCAATGCCAGCTGCGGTCCTGACGTGAGAGACCCATACGAGCTGAAGGCCCAGAACACAGCCTTCCGTTTCTTCCTTATTCCACTTACTGCTGAGATGAAAGCCCCCGAAACTGCTCGCATAGACATGCCCGTTTGCCAGGCTGTCAACTGCGAACGGCAGAGCAACGGTCGTATCAAGATGTCGACAGCGACGAAGAACGCCACCATCTACTACAGCATCAATGGTGGCGAATACCAGAAATACTCCACCCTGCTGAACAACAACGATGCCTGCACCATCAGCGCCTATTGCGAAGCTGAGGGAATGATGGCCAGCCCTGTGATGACCTACGACTTCCCGCTCTTCATCAGCAAGACGGGATGGAAGCTGGTGAGCGCCGACAGCCAGCATGGCGGCAACGAGGCCCGCCTAGCCTTCGACGGCAAGAACGACACCTTCTGGCACACCGAATGGGGAGCCAACGAGCCAAAGTGCCCGCATACCATCATCATTGACATGGTAAACGTGTATAACGTGACGGGTATCACCTATCTCTCCCGACAAGATGGCAACCAAAACGGCATGGTGAAGGCCTATGAGGTCTATCTGAGCCAGAACGGCACGATATGGGGCACGGCAGTGGCCACCGGTGAGTTCAAGAATACCACGTCACAGCAGGTGGCTACACTAACGAGCCCCGTCATCGCCCGCTACCTGAAATTTGTGGCGAAGTCAGAGATCAACGGCAACGCATGGACATCGGCTGCAGAAATTGGAATTCTGGCCGATAGAGACTTTACATCAGTCCTGCCAGTCACTGGCAATCGCGATGTGTCGGCAGCAGTCTATAACCTGCAGGGACACCGAATGACGAGCAATGAGGACACATGGCCCAAAGGCATTTACCTGACTAACGGACGAAAAATAATAAGATAATATTATGAAGGATATCTCATCAAACTCTCAGCGCCTGCTCTCGCTCGATGTTCTGCGTGGTTTGACGGTGGCAGGAATGATTCTGGTGAACAACGGCTATGGAGAATCGTTCGAGATGCTCCGGCATGCCCAGTGGAACGGCATGACGCCCTGCGACCTCGTATTCCCCTTCTTCCTGTTCATCATGGGCATTTCGTGCTACCTGTCGTTGTCGAAGTCGCAATTTACGGCTACCAGGCCTGTGCTCTTCAAGATCGTGAAGCGCACCATACTGCTCTTCGCCATCGGACTCTTTATCAACTGGTTCGACCATGCCATCTGGGGCGACGTACTCTGCTTCGGATATCTGCGGCTGTGGGCTGTGCTGCAGCGCATTGCCCTGTGCTACTTCTTCGTATCGATGTTCGCTTTCTATGCCAACCATCGTTACACGATTCCGACCATCATCGGACTACTGGCCGTCTACACACTCATCCTACTGCTGGGTAACGGATATGCCGAGGATGCGTCAGTCAATGTCCTGGCACAGGTCGACCTCAACCTCTTCGGCTACGATCACCTCTATCACAAGAGTCCTGTCGACCCAGAGGGACTGTTGGGCACCATCAGTGGCGTGGCCCATGTGCTCCTGGGATTCTATTGCGGACGGCTCATCAAGCAGAAAAAGAACGTTGAGCAGAAGGCACTAGCCGTTTTCGTACTTGGCACCGTCTGCGTCATTGCCGGCTATCTGCTCAGCTACGGACTGCCCTTGAACAAGCGCATCTGGAGTCCCAGCTATGTATTCATGACCTGTGGACTTGCAGCCCTGTTGCAAGCACTCTTCATCTACACGATTGACATCTGCAAGAAGAAAGGCTGGACGAAGTTCTTTCATGTCTTTGGCGTCAATGCCCTGACCCTTTATGTTGCCAGCGAGCTGCTCGCCATCCTCTTCGGCCGCTTTGGCATCAGCCCCGCCATCTATGATGCCCTCCACGCAGTCATACCAGGCCTGAAGTGGGCGTCGCTGGCCTATGCCTTGGTGTTTGTGGGCATCAATTTCCTGATAGGCTATTTCCTTTGGAAGCGAAAGATATTCATCAAACTATAAACCATTATGAAGAAAACATCATTCCTATTCATGCTTGTCGCTGCCGCCATATTTGCTTTTGGCAGCTGTAAGAACGACAAACGCAGTCAGCAAGACGACTTCGACGACGAGGACAATATCGAGATGGCTGACGAAGACGAGGAAGACGAGGACGCCGCAGACGACGCCCTGCCCAAGCGGAGCGACTACAAGTTCCGGACAGAGGTTGTCATGAGCGAACCTGATGAGGAAGGCGACGAGGTGGTGGAGAACATCATCATCCACATGAAGCCGCGACACGGAAAGGAGACCATCGTCGACATCGAAGCCGTGATGCCCCTCGACACTATCAACTGGCATGGCTTCGGAGTAATCCATGAGGACGACATCAACTTCGACGGCTATCCCGACCTGATGGTCTGCGGGGGGCCGAGCAACGTCTACGGAAATTACACCTACGATGCCTGGCTATGGAATCAGCAGACGCGCTCCTTCGACCATGTCGACGGCTTCTACGAGATCTTCGACCCCGTCATCGATGCCGACAGGAAAGAGATCACCGGTGGCTTCCACATGAACAACGAGTACGAGTATCAGGAAGTGTGGAAGTGGAAGGGCAGCAAAATTGTCAAAGTCGAGAGCAAGACAATCGACTACACCAAAATGGATGACGAAGAAGAGGACGAATAACACCAACCAATTATATCAGCTTATGACCAACAGACCAACCGCACTCATCACGGGTGCCACCAGCGGCATCGGACTGGGTTGTGCCCGTCGCTTTGCCCGTGGAGGCTATGACCTCATCCTCACTGGCCGCCGCCAGGACGTGCTCGACGATATTGCCAACGAACTGCGACAGGCAGGCAGCGACGTCACTACACATTGCTTCGACGTACGCGACCGCGAAGCCTGCCAGAAGGCCGTCGACAGCCTCGCCGACCGTGCCATCGACGTGCTCATCAACAATGCCGGCCTGGCCCTCGGCCTGGAGCCCGAGTATGAAGGCGCCCCCGACGACTGGGACACAATGATCGACACCAACATCAAGGGCCTGCTATGGATGACCCGCCTCGTCGTGCCGCGGATGGTGGAGCGCGGCAGCGGACACATTATTAATATAGGCTCCGTGGCTGGCGATGCTGCCTATGCCGGAGGCAATGTCTACTGCGCCACGAAGGCTGCTGTGAAAGCCATCACGGATGGTCTGCGCATCGATGTGGCACACACCGCCCTGCGAGTGACCAACATCAAGCCCGGCCTAGTGGAGACCCACTTCAGCAACGTGCGCTTCCACGGCGACGACCAGCGCGCCGACGCCGTCTACCGAGGCATCCAGCCCCTCACGGGCGACGACATTGGCGATGTGGCCTTCTATGCCGCCAGCGCTCCCAAGCATGTGCAGATAGCCGAGGTGCTGGTGCTGGCCACTCATCAGGCAAGCGGCAGCGTCATCCATCGTGAAACCCCATAAGGGCACTTCTGCACATGCCATCTATCATCAGATACGAACAAGAGTAACACCAATCAGCACACCATTATGAGAACATTCAGAATCATCCTGCTCTGCCTGCTGGCAAGTCTCAGCACGCAGGCGCAACAAGACAAGAAAACTGCCGACCGCCTGACCGATATCCGCGAACAGTATGCCAAAGCGATGTCGTGGATGGCAGGAGAACACGTGGAAGACAACATGGGCTACGAGATGAGCATCCAAAACAATCGCGTCATACCAGCCCTAGGTTCAATCAACGAGACCATACACTTCTACTTCGGGCTGGACGACAAGAAATTCGAGGAAGACCTGACGGTGGCCTACCTGCCCTACTTCATGGACCGGCGCTACTATCAAGGGCCGCGCGAATATTTTGAGGAGTACCTCTTCGACCTCAAGACGGGCAAGCTCATCTACTTCTCGCGCATCAACGACAATTACGATGGCGGGAAAGACGAGACACGCCTCTACTGGGGAAAGAATGGAAAGGATGTCGTACACAAGGAAAGCAAAGGAGATGAACCTGCTGATGAGAATGAAGCATTAACAACTGCTGACAGGCTGAAAAAAGCCTTTGACTTGCTGGTGGAAGATTAAAACATTGAAAGATTAAAAGATTGAAGTATTAAATAAACTAAAAAACGAGGCTACTGTTTGCAGTCTCGTTTTTTTTGTGTAACTTTGTTGCCGATTTGAAACTACTTTTTTCTAAAACAAAACTACACGTATGAAAGACTTAAAGATGTACATCAACGGCCAGTTCTGCGAGAGCTCGAACGGCAAGTGGATTGAAGTGTTGAACCCCTCGACCGAGGAAGTCATCTCCCGTCAGCCAGAGGGAACTATTGAAGACGTGAACCGCGCCCTCGACGCAGCTCGCGCCGTACAGAAGCAATGGGCCAAGACCCCCGCCATCGAGCGTGCCGGCTACCTGCTGAAGATTGCTGCAGGCATCAAGGCTCGCGAGCAGGAGTTCACTGAGATCATCATGCGCGAGCAGGGCAAGACCCGCAACTGGGCTTCGATCGAGGTAGGTGCCACCATCGCCTATTTCGAGTATATGGCAACGTTTGCACGCCACATCGAAGGTGAGATCATCCCCAGCGACCGTCCCAACGAGACCATCCTGCTGACGAAGAAGCCCATCGGCGTCGTCGCAGGCATCCTGCCCTGGAACTTCCCGTTCTTCCTCATTGCCCGCAAGGCCGGCGCAGCCCTCATCGCTGGCTGTACCATCGTCATCAAGCCCAGCCAGCTCACTCCGGAGAACTGCACTGAGTTTGCAAAGGTCGTCGACGAGGTGGGACTGCCCGCAGGTGTCATCAACATCGTCACGGGCAAGGGCTCTGTCATCGGCAACGAGATGGCTGGCTCACCGAAGATCGACATCGTCTCTGTCACAGGCTCCGTAGGTGCCGGCGAGAGCATCATGGCTGCCGCCTCGAAGAACATCACCAAGGTCAGCCTCGAGCTGGGAGGCAAGGCTCCTGCCATCGTCATGAAGGATGCCGACCTCGAGCGTGCCGCACAGTGGATTGTCGACAGCCGCATAGGCAACAACGGACAGATCTGCAACAATGCTGAGCGCGTCTATGTACAGAAGGAAGTGAAGGAAGCCTTCACCAAGATCCTCGTCGACAAGATGAAGGCCGTCAAGGTGGGCGACCCCTGCCAGGACGAGAGTGTCGACATGGGCCCGCTGGTAGAGGCACGTGCCCTGGAGAGCGTCACAGAGAAGGTGGAGCGCGCCATCAAGCAGGGTGCCAAGCTGCTCTGCGGCGGACACCGTGTGGGTGAGAAGGGCTACTTCTATGCTGCCACCGTGCTCGACGACTGCCGTCAGGATATGGACATCATCCATGAGGAGACCTTCGGCCCTGTCATCCCGCTCATCGAGTTTGCCGATATCGACGAAGCCATCCGTCTGGCCAACGACTGCGAGTATGGCCTGGCATCCTCTATCTTCACCAAGGATCTGAACGTTGCCGTGAAGGCCTGCCGCGAGCTCGAGTTCGGCGAGACCTACGTCAACCGCGAGCACTTCGAGGCCATCCAGGGCTTCCATGCAGGCGTGAAGAAGAGCGGCATCGGCGGTGCCGACGGCAAGCACGGTGTCGACGAGTACCTCGTCACCCACGTCACCTACCTCGACACTTACGACGACATGTAATTTTCTAAAACCTAATATCACCAATATCACCCTGCATCTAACTGAATGTATTTCAGTAACATGCAGGGTGATATTATTGGTGATATTGTGATATTAAAATGGCAAAAAAGGGCATTTCCTACCACTTTTTGCTATCGTTTTGCAACGAGGTACTACGTGCCGTAACGGCTACGATGACGAGTGAGGAAGCTGAGATTGCAGCGAAAACGACTAAAAAATACATTAATTTATGTTAATTGTTTATTTCTAATATCACAATATCACCATTAATATCACACTCTAACAAATTATAAATCAAAACTATAGACAAAAGGTGATATTTGTGATATTAGTTTTTGAAAAATCAATAGATGTGTCTCATCAATCGAATACGGCACTTTTTAAGTACCCCGACAGCTTCCTTGTACAGCTAGGAAGCCGTCCTTGCTATACAAGGAGGCTGTCGAGCCACTACAAGAAGGCCGTCGTTCGTGTACAAGAAGGCCGTCCCAGTTACCACTACTCGCCCTTCCGACAAAGTAAAACAACTTGTTTTACCTTTCAAAGTCATAGGTTTTGCTTACCAAAGTATGCCACTTTCGAAAGTAAAACAACTTGTTTTACTTCATCAACTTATATACTTTGATTCTCAAGGCCCGCAACTTGGATGTTCGAGAAGGCTGAAGGCTCTCTGAAAAGAGGCCTTCTTTGAAGTCCAAGCCTGCCGTTCATGATGCAGTCAAGTGTGATGTTGTTTGCTTTTGTTGTCTGTTTTCCCTGTACTTTCCTTGGCCATTTCAAATGAATGATGTAACCTCCACACCTACGACGTCATCTAGGAATCAACATCAAAAAGGGACGCACCGTTTGGATGTGTCCCTCTTTATTTCTGCTCCGACAGCTTCCTTGTATAGGAAGAGTGCCACGGAAGTACAGCAAGAGTGCCATCGAGGCAGACCTAAAGTGCCGTCGAGGAAGGGCAAGGTTGGTGACTATGTTTAACGCATCACCTTCACCGTGCTTACACTGCCATCGGCCTTGCGTGTCTGCTTCATCAGCAGGCCCTTCGACGTGGCTGAGGTCTGGCGGCCCTGCAGGTCGAAATAGAGCACCTGAGTGTTGGCCTTGCTGTTGGCTTGGGCAATACCCGTGATCGTTTCGTCGGGCACATAGTCCTCGTCCACGAGATACCAGTTGATTTCCGTCTCGTTGGTTTCTTCTCCGCCTGTGTAGATGCTCTTCACGCCAATGCGCTTCAGGCCATCCGTGATGCCATAGAACAGAATCATCTCACCACCACGCAGGAAGTCGATGTTGTCCTCGAAATCATAGGGCACGATGGACATGTCCTCCGACAGGCCATCGTGCCAGTCGGCTTCGAAGACATAGGGCTCTACACCCTCGCCGTAGTCAGTGAAGAGCTGATAGCTCAGTTTGCTGGTAATGAGCGAACGACCGTCGACATCCATAGCAGGCACATCAAGCTCGGCCAGAGCCATTTCGTAGTCGGGATCGTACTCGAAGTAGAGAATCTCAGGCGTAGCAGGCATCGCAGCCACATCGGTTATATGACTGATGATGACGTTGGAGTAAATCTCATAATAATAAGCATCATCAGGGATAGCACTGAGCGACACCCACTGCCGGGCGGTCAGGGTTCCTGTCTCTTCATCAAAATCCATCACCAAATCCTCAGCCTTCGAGGTCTCAGGATTGAAGCCCACCAGGTAGATAGGATAGCCTTCGCCTATGTAAATATAGGTTCCGAAGTACTGACCATTCTCGAAAACGAACTGACTGCCCTGGTGCTTACCTTTTATCCATGCGCCTGGGATGTAGCTGCAGAGTCCCTGAACATAGACATAGTCGCCGTCGAAGCCCACCTTCACAGTGCTGGCGATATCTTCATACTCCGTCCACTCACCTGCTTCTTCATCGATGCACTCCATCATCGTGGCTGTGAACTGGTAGTCCTCCACGACCAGGTCATCGGGCGCCTCGACCGTATCTGAATCGTCGGTAATGTTGAGCACAGAGTCGTAGACGGCAAAATAGCGCAGGCCATCGACCAGAGTGTTCTCAAAGATATAGGTCACCACATCCTGCTGCAGCACGAAGGTGCCCACTTCCTCGTTGTAGTTGAACACGGCATCGATGCACTCCCACCCGTTATCGGTAGAGGTTCCTGGCCAGAAGTACACATCGCGCAACTCGCCGTTGCTGTTGACGAGGTTGCCCACAAACTGCATGGGGAATGTCACAGTACTATGATCCTCACTGAGCGTGCCCTTGATCCAAGCCTCAGGCAGATAGTACATGAATCCCTGCAGATAGACGTCGTTGCCGTCGAAGCCAATCAGAATGGGACGGTCGACGGGCTCCCAACCAGTAATCTGGATGTAGCCATTCATACGATAGCGCTCAGTGACCAGGTCGGCAGGAGGAACCACCAACTCTGTCTCTGAGCCGGCCTTCATGATTGGTGCAGTGGAAGGCATCGCCTGCTCACGCTGCAGACCATCAACCGACAGTTGCTGAACAGGCATTTGAGTCATGGTGAAAGCAGCGGTGGGCTTCTGACTGCCTAGCGTCTTCTTCATCATCTGCGGCTGTGCACCAACTGTAACAGCCATAACGGCTGCCAACAACAATAGAGTAAACTTTCTCATAAGCATTTTGTTTGAAGTTAGAATGTAAATGGGTTGTTGGTGTCATTGACACCCGACGTTTCTTTTCAATGCCGATCCAGGAACTCGAGCTCTTGCATGAGCATCTCCAGCTTGGGCATCGGGAAACCGGCGTTCTTGGCAATCTCGATGGGACGGGCATAGATATAGGTGATCTCCATCGGGCGGTGGAAGTCGTAGTCAAGACGCATCGAGGGGGAGTAAGGAGTCATCTCGTCGGTCATCTTGAGCATCAGGTCGGCAAACGACTCATCGAGGTGCTTCACGCCCAGATGCTGTGCGGCTCCGATGACCTCCATCATCTGCTCACGGATGAGCTGACGGGTGGCGGGATGCTGCAGCAGATGGTCGGTCTGGGTATGCAGGGCGACGGTCATGCCGTTGAAGGGCATGTTCCATACTGCTTTCTTCCAGCGGGCCTCGTGATACTCCACCAGCCCAGCCTTCACCCCTGCGGCATTGAAATCGTCGACCACACGCTGGACGAGTGCCTCATCACGACAGGAATAGTTGCCTAGATTGATCTGACCATAGCACTGATGGCTGACACGTCCCGGCTCCGTCTTCGCCGAGCAGATGAAAGCCAGGCCTGCAGCCAATTGCACATCGGGGAACATGGTCTGCACGTCAGCCTCGACGCCGATGCCATTCTGAATGAGCACGACAAGCGTCGAGGGCTGGAGCAAGGGGGGCAGCAGATGGCGAAGCAGATGATTGTTGATCGACTTCAGGCAGACGAGCACCACGTCGCACGGGGGCATATCGGCAGTCGACTGATAGACATGGGGATGGTCGAGATGGAACGAGCCATTGCAGGAGTCTATCTGCAGGCCGTTAGCACATACATATTCATAATCACGGTGCAGCAGGAAATGCACCTCCTGACCGCTCTGAGCCAGCCGGGCACCATAATAGCCGCCGATGGCTCCTGTTCCTATCACTCCGTATTTCATAATCGGCTGCAAAAGTACAAAATTATGCTGAGATTACGAAAGGATTGCTCCGAATATTTTTACCTGCGACGGTCGCGATTGCCCCATTTATTGTCGTAGCGGCCTTCGGTATCGACCTTTCCTCCGAACATGTTGAGGCGATAACGCACGTGGAGCATGGCATACGAGTTGATGCTGTTGTAGCGGGTGTCGCTGCGTCCATTGGCTCCCACCCAGCGCTCGTAGTTGCTCTGCTGGCCCAGCAGGTCATAGAAGTTAAGTGCCACGACCAGCGTCTTGCTTTTGAGGAAGGTCTTGGATATCTGCCCGTTCCAGATCAATTCGTTGGTATTCGACGAGGGGTCATTGTATCCTCTTCGGCTGTTCTCGTGGATGTTAGTGCTTATCTCGAAGCCAGCCGGCAGGTGCACCATCACCTGTCCACCATAGCTGAACTGCCAGGTGTCGAGGTTGGCATTGGGCTGCAGCTCGTTGCGCGAGTGCTGGTAGTTGACATTACCGTCGAGCGTCACCTCGAGCCAGTCGTTGCGGAAGCTGGCATTCAGGCGCTCGTTGACGTTGGTCGAACGGGTGGTGTTCTTCTCTGCGTCAGCCTGTCGCTGGGCCACATAGCTCACATAATTATTATAGCGCACACGCGTGTCGGTGCCGATATTCCAGTGTGCAGTAGAGTCGAGGGCAGTATTGAACGTAAAGCCTCCGTCGGCATTCCAGTTGCCGTTGATGTTCTCTGGCCGTGAGATGCTTCCACCCGTGGTGGCATTATAGCGCACGAGGTTGGATATGCTGTTGCGCGTGGTGCGCCAGTTGCCGTAGAGCACGATGGAGCGCTTGTACTTCTGGATATAGTTGTTGTAGTAGATGTTGAGCGAGTTGGTGAACTGCGGCTTCAGTCCGGGATTACCCTGGGTGATGTAGAGGGGATTGGAGTCGTCGGTGATGTCGAGCAGCTGCGTGATGTCGGGCTGGCGGGTGTCGCCACGATACTGCAGGCGGATGCTGCTCTGCTCGCTGAACTTATAGCGGAAGTTGAGCGTCGGCGTGAGGTTGGTGACGTTGCGGATGGTGTCGACGTAGCGGCCGCGATAGTCCTGGATGAAGTTGGAGCGCTGAGGCTGGATGAGGAAGCCCACGTTGTAGTCGTACTCCTCCTGCCAGTGACGCAGCATGAGGCGCACGTTGTGGGTGTAGTTCTTGTACTCGGAGAAGCGGCTGAGCGAACGGTCGAGATAGTTGTCGAGCTTACCCTCTACGGGGTCCAGCCATTCTCCCCACTCCCGATAGACGGGCACGACGCCAGAGAAGATATTGACAGGCTCATGGCTGAAGTCATAGGTCTGGCGGTCGCTCTTGTTCTGGTTGTAGCGCAACTCATAGCTGGCCTGCAGGTGGGCTCCCTTCCAGAGGGGCTCGCTGTAGTTGGCGCTGACCACATAGCCGCTGTTGTCGCTGGGGGTGGTGTTGTAGCGGGCGGTGAAATAGGTGGAGTCCTCGCCGGCCTGGTTCTTGATACGATAGAGGTGCACCTCGTTGTTCGAGGCGTTGCGCTGGCGGTTTTGGCCCATATTGCCTTCCAGTCGGATGGTGATGTTCCTGCCTTTGGCATTCAGGCGCCGATAGAGCTGGAGCGTGGCCGAGGCGTTCTTGTTACGACCATAGCTGAGACTGGCATTCTGATTGTGGTTCACCACCTGGTCGTTAGCATGCATCCTGGCGATGGCATCGGGCTCCAAAGGGTCGACGACAGAGAGGTACGGATCGGCATTGAAAGTAGCCGACTGCGAGCGTCCTATACCGTCGTTGGTTCCCATGCTGCCGTTGGCCCTCAGCATGATATTGCTCAGGGTGTCGGGCCTCCATTCCAGTCGCATGTTACCGTTCCAGTTGTTGCTGCGCGAGAGGTTGATGGACTTGCTGTTTGAGAAGGTGCGATACTCCTGGCTGTAGAAGTTCTCGCTGGCATTCTCGTTCTGGTTGTCACCATCACGATGATTCCAACGTACGCTGGCGTCGACCTTCAGTTTATCACCGTCGTCATAGTTGAAATTGGTGCCCAGCATCTTGTTGGCATTCAGGCCACGACGGTTCCACCAGCCTGCATTTTCCTCCTTGTTATTGGCATTGCCCATCAGCACCAGGCGGGTCTTATCAGTAAAGCTGCTACCCATGCCTCGAGAAGCATAGCGGTGATGGGTGCCGCCACCCAGGTCGAGGTTGGTCATATAACCTCGGTTCATGCCTTTCTTAATGGTGAAGTCGAGCACAGTCTCCTTGTTGCCATCCTCAATGCCGGTGATGCGCGACTGGTCGCTCTGCTGGTCATAGAACTTCACGTTCTGGATGATGGAGATGGGCAGGTTCTTCAATGCCGTCTCGATATCGCCCAGCATAAACTCCTTGCCGTCGAGCAGGATCTTCTGCACTTGCTTGCCATTGATGGTGATGTTGCCGTCCTCATCGACCTCTGCGCCAGGCATACGCTTGATCAGCTCTTCTATGGCCGAGCCCTCAGGAGTGCGGAATGCCTCTGGATTGTAGACCAGTGTGTCCTTGCGCACCACTACCTGAGCAGCACGACCTGTGACGACAGCCTCCTTCAGCGCCACCACATCGGGCGACATCCTCAGCTCGCCCAGGTCCTGGTTGCGGTCGTTGCGTAGGGTCACCTCACGCTCCATCTTCTGATAGCCCACGAGGGAAATCTTCACGCGGTAAGTGCCGTTGGAAGGGGCCTGGATGGAGAAATTACCTTTTTCATTGGAAACAGTTCCTCCCATGAACGTACTGTCGGATGCCAAGAAAAGCTGGATGGTGACGAGCTCCATAGGTTCATCTGTCTCCCTGTCGGTCAGATGGCCGCTGATGGTCAGCTTGCTGTTCGGCTCCTGGGCATGAACACCCATTTGAACAGCCATAAAGACCATCATCAATGTCAATAAATACTTCATTTCCTGTCTTTGTATCGAATTGGGTGCAAAATTACACTTTTTCAGCCGAAATGTACACATTACCCCTCTTATTTAATACAAAAACACTTTAATAAATGTAAATAGCCAAATTATTTGGCCATTCCAAAAGAAAATGCTACCTTTGCACCCTAAATAATTATAAAAGAACTACTGACATGAAGAAAAACGCTCTCACAACGCGCATGCTGATGATCGCATGCCTCGCTATCGTCACGCCTTTCATGGGTATGGCACGCGAAGCCTCCATCACCTCACCCAACGGTAAACTGACAGTCACCATCAACGACGATGGCGGAAAGGCACGCTATGCCGTCAGCCTCGAAGGAAAACAGATGCTGATGCCCTCAGACTTAGGATTCAAGGCCAACTTCGGCGATTTCACGCAAGGGCTGAAGATTGTCAGCACAAAGGCTGAACAGGTGGACAAATGCTATGAGATGCGACAGGTGAAGCAGTCGCACATGCACTATCAGGCTACGCTGCTCACCCTCGACTTCGAGAATGCCCAACGGCAGAAGATGAGCATGGAGTTCTCCGTGTCGGACAACGACATCGCCTTCCGCTACCTCATCCCTCGCCAGCGCAACGACAATCCCAAGAGCGCCGTCATCCTCAGCGAGGCAACGAGCTTCCTGATGCCCGAAGGTACCACCACCTTCCTCACCCCACAGAGCGACCCGATGATAGGATGGGAGCGCACCAAGCCCAGCTACGAAGAGGTGTACAAAGCTGATGCGCCGATGAACCAGCGTTCGCAGTATGGACATGGATTCACCTTCCCCTGCCTGTTCCGTGTTCCGTCTGTTGCTGTATCACAGCAACCGTCACAACAGGCCGACAGCTGGATCCTCATCTCTGAGACGGGCGTCTCTTCAGCCTATTGCGGCAGCCGACTCAGCGACTACAATGCTTCAACAGGCTACACCATCGCCTACCCTATGGAGGGTGAGAACAACGGCATAGGCTCGTCTACACCAGGCATCGCCCTGCCAGGATCGACACCTTGGCGCACCATCACCGTGGGCTCGTCACTCAAGCCTATTGTTGAGACGACCATCCAGTACGATGTCGTAGAACCCCTCTACGAGCCTTCCATCGACTATGGTTCTGGCCGCTATACCTGGAGCTGGCTCATCTGGCAGGATAACTCCATCAACTACGACGATCAGGTGAAGTTCATCGACCTGGCCTCGAAGATGGGATTCGAATTCTGCCTGGTCGACAACTGGTGGGACCAGAACATCGGACGTGAGCGCATCGCAGAGCTGTCACGCTATGCCCAGTCGAAGGGCGTTTCGCTGATGCTTTGGTACAACAGCAACGGATTTGAGAACGATGCTCCGCAGACGCCCCGCCAGTGTATGAACACAGGTATGGCACGCGACCGAGAGATGGCCTGGCTGAAGAGTGTAGGCGTGAAAGGCATCAAGGTCGACTTTTTCGGAGGCGACAAGCAAGAGACCATGAAACTCTACGAGGATATCCTCTACGATGCCAACCGCTATGGCATACAATGCATCTTCCACGGATGCACGATGCCCAGAGGATGGGAGCGCATGTATCCTAACTACGTATCGTCAGAGGCTGTGTTGGCCAGCGAGAACGTCTACTTCAACGAGGATGCAGCCCGCCGGCAGCCCTTCGACCTGACGATGCATCCCTTCTGCCGCAATGCCAGCGGTACGATGGACTGGGGAGGCATCATCATGAACAAGTATCTGTCGAAAGACAACAAGAGCCGCCACACGCGCAAGACCACCGATATCTTCGAGATGGCATCGGGCATCACCATGCAGGCCGCAATCCAATGTGTGGCTATGCAGCCTAACAATCTGACGGAGAACGAACTGCCAGAGCTTGAACTCGACTGGCTCAAGGCTATGCCCACCACCTGGGATGAGACGCAATTCATCGACGGCTACCCTGGTCGTTATGCTGTGCTGGCACGCCGTCACGGCGACGACTGGTATGTGGCAGGCATCAGCGCACTTAAAGAGCCGCTGAAGCTCACGCTCGACCTGCCCATGTTCACTGCCGGCTCACAACTGAAATACTACGTCGACGATCCCAAGACCGGCCAACCCGTGCTGACCACCTTAAAGGTCGACAAGAAGGGAAAGGCAAAAGTGGAGATTCAGCCCAATGGAGGTCTCATCATTCAGAAATAGCCTTCGCTGCTGCCTGTTGGCCTTGGCTGCTGGAGCGTGGACTCTTTCTGCGTATGCAGACGGGACATCTGCTCTCTCCGATGGAGACAGGGATTTATGTCCTATTGTAAAAGTCAATGCTGAGCGTCTGCCCGAGCTGAACATTCCACGTTCCGGCCACAACATGTTCTATGCAGGCGATGAGCTGACGGTGGTGGGTGGACACACCATAGGCTTCAAGCCCACAGCTACGGCAGAATACTACAAGGACGACCAATGGCATCAGCTGCCAACAGAATACCCCCACGACAATGGCCTCGCTGTGCCTTTGACGTCGGGAAAGGTATTGCTGGCTGGCGGTCATAGTGAGCCTATAGGCATAGGGCAGAGCTTTCTGGTTGAATGTTACGACCCAGCCTCACACATCTGCACAGGCTTCAGCAGCCTCTACACCAAGCGCACGCTGGCACAGGGCATCGAGCTCGATAGTGGTCGCGTGGTTATCGTCGGCAATCACTTTCATCACGATGCTATTGAACTGTTCGATGGCAAGAAGACCTTCTCGCTGGTCAAGGAGGTGGCAGTGGAACGCATGTGCCCCTATATCTTCCGCATATCTGATGGCGATGTCATCATCTTGGGGGCTCACGACACCCGCTACCAGCCTGTGGGCAGCTCTACTGTCGACCGCATGAAGGGCACTCCGTTCAGCGTTCCGCTGCTGGACGAGTGGCAGCCCATGCCTTTTGAACGTTCTTTCAGCAGCGACGTCAGCTTCATTGGCGATGAGCAAAAGGGGGACTACTCCTACCTGTTGCCCGTCGTAAACTCAGACAGACAGCTGGCCATCTCTCTGGTGCGCGACACAGTTTTCACGCTGCTGCCCACCGATTGCGTGATACCGATGGCTCCCTTTGGTGACAGTATCCTCTACGACTCGCCTGCTATTGCCGACCGTCAAGTACAACGTGCCTACGTCGTTGGCCGCGACATACGTGACCGCTACTACTTCCTCAGCGTCGACTATGACCAGATGCCAGCCGACAATGCCATCACGGGAAGCCAGGAGAAGGCTTGGCATGCTAAACTGAAGCTCTTCTATACTGATCCCATGCCCGATATGGGCTGTACCATCCCCGTACTAACTCCTGACGGCAACTTGATCATTACAGGTGGCGTCAACCAAAGTCACGACAACTTTGACCCTCTTGCCACTGTCTGGCTTGTGCATGTCAATAACGAGGCACCCATTTTAGCGGAGAGCTGTTCGTATGCATGGCTGTGGGTCATCGTGGCAGTAGCACTTCTCTCCGCTCTCGCGTACATTATTATTAATAGAAAGCGCCACAAGCCCATTGCAGAAAGTCTGCCCGACAGTCAGGCACCTGCCACCCCAAGCGATGAGGAACTGATGCAGCGCATCTGTCAGTTCTTGGAGCAAGACCAGCACTATCTGCAGAGCCGCCTGCGCCTCACGGATGTGGCAACGAGCCTGAACATCAGCGTCAGCACCGTTACCAACGTCCTCGCCCAGCAGCGGGGCACCACCTTCGCCCAGCTGATTGGTGAATATCGCGTGCGCCACGCACAGCAGCTGCTCCGCGAACAGCCCGACATGAAGATTGCCATCGTCAGCAGCCAGTCGGGCTTCACCAGCGAGACCACCTTCTTCCGCACCTTCAAGGCCGTGACAGGTCTCTCGCCCAGAGAGTGGCTGGCACAGTATACCGAGCAGAATTAGACAGGCACCCGCTACTAATCCACCTCAAAAAGCGACTCCCATTCCGCAGAATCGACTCCCATTCCGCGAAATGGGAGTCGTTTTTTAGCACTAAGCTTGGCTGATTTTGAGAAAAAGTCTACCTTTGTGCTCATATATAATTCAAAATTATAAGCTATGACAAAGAAATTCATTTTCGGCTGGCTGTTTGTGCCAGCACTGGCTCTGATGATGGGAGCCTGCGGAGAGACAGATGACGAGGAAGAAAGTGGCGGTGGCGAAACCAGCAGCGAACTCATTGAGGTGCCTGCACGCAGTCAAGACGTATGGGTCAGTGCCAAGGACATCAGCGACGACGACCTTACCTTGCTCGTGGACCTCACCGTCAAGATGGAATACATGCGTGTGCAGTTCATCAAGATGCTTAGCAACAACTTCGAAGGAGACGGGTTGTTCTGTGGCCATGGTGACAAGACCAATCCTGACCCCACCATGGAGACCTTCACCGACCTAATGGTGAAGGCCGATGACTATCTGGCGGCCATGGAACGTCTGGAAGAGGCCGGGATGCTGACACCCACCACGCGTGCATCTTACATGAACAACACAAAGAAGATAGTACAGGCTGGAAAGAAAGAAAACGAGCGAGGCACTGGAGGAAATACAGGACAATCTCGCAAAGCTGTCCAAGAGCGGGAAGTACGACAAGCGTGCCCAGGAAGAGCTCTATGATTTCTATAGGCAGCTGGAGCCAGATAAGGCCAAGGCCATCGGTACTAAGGATGCCCGCGATTTCTTCACACGGCTGAACAACGGCGAGCTGAACAGCTACGCCACGAACATCAGCCACATCTGGCGCGATGCAGGCATCATGAACTCCGACCTGCGAGATGACCAAAAGGGAAGCCGCGTGGGAGCCTACGCTGATGTGGCTTACACAGGGCATCCCGAATATTTGAAATCGGCCTACCGCGTCAGCAGCGAGGTGGCCGTGGCCGCCGGAGAGATGTATCTCACCGCCGTCGACAAGATTGCCGGCGGATATGGGGCAAAGGTTATCGAGTGGGGTGACTTCGTGAAAGACAGGCTCCAATTATTAGAGATGGGTCAAAAGGCAGTCAAAGGCGAGCTCGACTGGCAGGAGGTGAACTCATTCATCGTCAACCAATATGCTGGCAAGATAAAGGAGTCCTTAAAGACTGTGCTGGGCGGGGAAGCCGAGGGACTGTACAAAGAGTTCATCGACGACACCGTGGAGACCCTCGTCGATAACTTCACTGAACAGCTCGTTGCCGAGAGTACAGCCAAGGTCAACCCTGACACCGAGGAGGGAAAGAAGAAGCTCGACAATATGGTCAACCTTGGCGGCCGGGCTGTCCTCGACATCTTCAGCGACATGTCCTCATGGACGGAGAAGCCTAAGGTCATCATCATCATCATCGACGATGCCACGGGCAAGGTGACCATGGCCCAACCCAACGAGCAGGGCCGCGTGACGGTGCCCACCTTTGCGGGCAGCAAGACCATCACCGTGCTCGACGGCAAAGGCAACCGCCTCACCAAGAAAATCAATGCTGAGGAGGGCTACAACGCTGTGAACGTCAGAACGAAATTAAATCCTTATATCGTCTGCTCGCCAAGCCCCATTTCCTTGAAAGGAGAGGCTGACTATGTAACAACCACGGTGATCACGAACTGCAAGTACGTGAAATACCGAGTTGTCAAGCAGGAACCATGGTTCACCGTAAAGATTGAGAACGTAGGCTCAAGCGGACTCAGCACCCGTTATCTCCAGCTCACCGTCTCAGCCAAGGCCAATGACACTGGCCAGAAGCGCAGCGGCTCAGTGGTGGTGGAAGGCTACGACGATAATGCCTCCGGTGCCAAACCTACAGCCACTTTCACCTTGCAGTTCACACAATACACTCCTTTGAAGGGCACCATCAGTGCTACACCCTCAACGCTCAGCTTCGAGGCTGAGGGCGGCAGCCAGACTGTTCAGCTGACCATTGAAGACCTGGAGTACTACGGCGGATACGTAGATGCCACCAGCGAGGACTGGCTCAGCGTCACAACTGGCAAGAACGACCAGATTACCATCACCGCCAAAACCAATAACACTGGTGAAGAGAGCACCGGAATTGTCTATGCCTATGGCACCAACGTTCCCAATCCGTCAAAAGAAGATATCATCACGACACCCATCCAAGTGACACAGAAAGCTGGTAGTCAACAGATTTCTCAAGTTGAGATCAGTTCAATAGCCTTCAAAACGAGAATAAAGACTAACGTTACAGTCTATCATCATTACTGGGGTACGACTGAAATAACAGGTCAATTAACGTCCGATGCTGCAGGAGGCTTTACTGAAAGTAGGTTTAATGCAGAATGCATTTCTTGCAGTTTCTCAGGTTCTTCATTGCATGCGGATATTGATTATGAAAATCTTGGTGACCATCATATCATTTCTTTCGATGTCACAGACATAAAGGGTGACTGTAAGGAAGCCCGTGTTACAAACCTTACATGGAAAAAGGTGTATCTCCCCAAATCTGTATTTGGATATGACAATTACAACATCAGTGTATCTTACACGAATATTCCAATCAGCAAAGTGCGTTTAAAAAACGCTTCTGACCTCACGACATTGAGTGAATTGGTGTTTGATGGAAAAGTTGCCGACGGTATGGGTATATCAGGGTACAACTGTGAGGAATACTCAAACGACGGGTGGGGAGGATATCATCAATCTCTTTTTGAATACCTCAATGATGGCGAGAACTTTGCATACTTAGAAATCGTTTTTAAGTCTGTTAAGTAGAAAGAAAAAAGGCAAAAAACAAAGATAATATTTGCACGAATGGGGAAAAAAGCGTATATTTGCAAGCTGAATAAACCTATAACAACAAAAAGTGCTATATCAGTATGAAAAATGTACCTGTAATTAAGATTGGTATCGTGGCAGTAAGCCGCGACTGTTTCCCCGAGTCATTGGCCGTCAACCGCCGCAAGGCCGTGATTGCCAAGTATGTAGAGAAGTTCGGCGCTGCCGACATCTACGAGTGTCCCATCTGCATCGTTGAGAGCGAGATCCACGCCCAGCAGGCACTGGAGGATGTGAAGAAGGCCGGCTGCAACGCCCTGTGCGTCTATCTCGGCAACTTCGGACCAGAAATCTCCGAGACCATGATTGCCGACTGGTTCCAGGGACCTACAATGTTCTGCGCTGCTGCCGAGGAGACCCAGAACGACCTTATCGACGGCCGAGGCGATGCCTACTGCGGCATGCTGAACGCCAGCCAGGCTTTGTCGCTGCGCAAGACCCGTGCTTACATACCTGAAGAGCCCGTTGGCGATGCTGACCAGTGCGCTGAGATGATCCATGAGTTCGTGCCCATAGCACGTGCCATCGTCGGCCTGCAGAACCTGAAGATTATCAGCTTCGGCCCCCGTCCCAACAACTTCCTCGCCTGCAACGCGCCTATCCGTGCTCTCTATGACCTCGATGTGGAGATTGAGGAGAACTCTGAGCTCGACCTGCTCGAGGCTTTCCAGAAGCACCAGGGCGACCCGCGCATCGACGAGGTGGTGAAAGATATGGTTCAGGAGCTGGGCACTGGCAACAAGATTCCTTCTGTGCTGCCGAAGCTCGCCCAGTATGAGCTGACACTAACCGACTGGATTGAAGCTCACAAGGGTAGCCGCCAGTTTGTGGCTATGGCCAACAAGTGCTGGCCCGCCTTCCAGACGATGTTCGGCTTCGTGCCCTGCTACGTCAACAGCCGTCTCACTGGTCGCGGCATCCCCGTGGCTTGCGAGGTTGACATCTATGGTGCCCTGTCGGAATTCATCGGTACTTGCATCACTCAGGATGCCGTGACCCTGCTCGACATCAACAACAGCGTGCCCCGCGACATGTTCGAAGAGAGCATCAAGGGCAAGAAGTTCGAGTGCGACGAGTACACCGAGAAGGAAATCTTCATGGGCTTCCACTGTGGCAACACCGCTTCCAGCAAGGTATGCAACTGCCAGATGTGCTTCCAGCGCATCATGGCCCGCGCCCTGCCTGTAGAGGTGACCAACGGCACGCTTGAGGGTGACCTGAAGCCCGGCAAGGCCACTGTCTACCGCCTGCAGTCCACCGCCGACACAAAGCTGCGTGCTTACATCGCACAGGGTGAGATCCTGCCCGTGGCTACCCGCTCCTTCGGCAGCATCGGTACTTTCGGCATCAAGAACATGAGCCGCTTCTACCGTCATGTCCTCATCGAGAAGCACTATCCGCACCATGCAGCCGTGATGTTCGAGCATGCAGGTAAGTACCTGTGGGAGGTGCTCAAATACATGGGTATTCCCGTCGACGAGATTGACTACAACTTCCCGAAGGGCGACTACTATCCTACGGAGAATCCGTTCGCATAGCCGTTTTCCTGCGGACGCTGATGCCCCATTGGGGTAAGAAAAATCTGAGAACCAAGTTCCTGATTTCATAAAAAGCGGGCGAATCGTTTGGCGGTTCGCCTGCTTTTTTGTACCTTTGCACCACTATTACCATATGACCATGGCTAAACAACGAAAGAAAACAAGTCAGAATTACAACAACATCAGCTCCACGCGCCCCGTGCTCTGCCCCGACGGCAAGTACCGCTGGGTGTATGACATGCCTATGCTTAAGAACCCAAGCGTCCTGTTTGAAGTGTTCTGGGTGCTGGGCATCAGCTTCGGCATAGTGTGGTTGTTCGTATTATTGTTAGGAGGCTGCGAGAGCCACTTTCGCCTATCCGACTTGTGGGGCATCACACGTGGCTTCTTGGTGCTCATGGGAGTTTTCCTGGTGCTGGGCTGTGTGGCCTATTTCTTCGTTTCCTGGTACTATGGCTGGAAATACAGCATCCTCTTCATCATGGACGAGAAGGAGGTGGTGCACAAGCAACTGCCCGGCACCGAGGGCAAGGCCCGCGCCATCGGCAAACTGACGGCGCTGGCAGGAGCTGCAGGCGGCAAGCTTGGCATGGCGGGGATGGGCATACTAGTTGCCAACCGCACATCGCTGTCCTGCAGCTTCAGCAGTGTGCGGCGTATCATACCCTGCCGCCGGCGGCACCTGATCAAAGTAAGAGAACGCTTCAGCCGCAATATGGTTTTCGTGGCCGACGAGGACTTCGACTTCGTCTATGACTTCCTCTGTCAGCACTGCCCCAACGCCCGCAAAAGCTAAGAAATGAATAGGTTCTGCCAAATACTATTCCTTCTACTGTTGCCGCTGACCATTCTGGCGGATAATTGCCCTCTCGTCAGAATCGAGGCGGAGAGGCTGCCCGACCTGAACATCCCCCGCAACAGTCATTCTGCCGTCTGCCTGAATGGAGAGGTGACGATATTTGGCGGACATACCACGAACTTCATTCCCACGCAGACCGCTGAGTACTTCAAGGACGGCGAGTGGCATCTGATGCAGATGGCCTATCCTCACGACAACGGTCTCTGCGTAGTGCTCCGTTCAGGGAAAGTGCTCTTGGGAGGAGGACATGAAGAGCCGATGGGAGTAGGACGAAGCTTTCCTGTGGAGGAATACGACCCTGAGACACATACTTTCCGGGGGTTCAGCATTCTGAGCATGAAGCGCACATTTGCCTCTGGAGCAGAGCTGGACAGCGAACGGGTGGTCGTCGCAGGCAACTGGTATGGCGATGATGGCATAGAGATGTTCGACGGCGACAGGACTTTCTCTCCCGTCAAGGATGTCTGCAAGGCTCATGCCGTGCCCTATCTGCTCCGCACCTCTGACGGCAATGTCCTCATCCTGGGGAATGAAAGTCCGTACCACGAGCCCCTTTGCAGTGACAGCGTTGAGCGGCTGAAGGGTGATCCCTTGCGCGTACCTTTATTAAATAAGTGGCAGCCGCTGACCTTCGAAGCCCCATTCTGCAACGACCTCAGCTTCATCGGCGACGAGTCCAAAGGTGACTATACCTATCTCATCAACGTGCAGGATTGGAGCGACAGCAATCCTCCCGATTGGAACTATCTAGGACGCGAGATGGAATTCATGCTAGTGCGCGACACCACCTTCACAATTCTGCCTACCACTTGCCCCGTACCGCTGACAGGTGTATCTCCCTCCGACTCCATATTATACTATTCACCCCTCATAGCCGACAGGAAAGCCCATAGGGGATATATCCATGGGAGCGACCTGAAAGGGCGATCCTACGTGCTGTGCATAGAATATGACAAGACCCCCGCTCCGCTGACGCTTTACTATACAGATCCCCTACCCGATGCGGGATTTCCTATGACTGTGCTTACCGACGATGGCGACCTGATGATGATGGGTGGTTATAACTACAACAAATCAAACGGCGGACAGCTGGACAACGACAACTTTTCGCCTTTGGCTACGGTGTATCTTTTGCCTGTCGGCCAACGCGACCAGCAAAAGGAGGAAGCGGCAGCCTGGCCATGGATAGTGCTCATAGCAGTATTGGCAGCCGTGGCGGCAGCACTTGTCTTGATGCAGAGGAAGCGGATGGCGGCAAGCGAGACTGTCATAGCCGATGCTCCAGAAGCCATAGAGTCAACGAATGACGGCGAAGAACTCATGCGCAGCATCTGTCAGCTGATGGAGCAAGAGCAGCCCTATCTTGACAGCCATCTGAAACTGAACGACCTGGCCAATCGTCTTGGAACAAACCGCAACATCATCTCAGCCTGCATCAACAGCCAGCTGGGCTGCTCCTTCTCACAGTTCATAGGCAAATACCGCGTAGAGCATGCCAAGCGTCTGATGCGTCAACACCCCGATATGAAGGTAGCAGAGGTATGGATGCAGTCGGGCTTTACCACCGAGTCCTCCTTCTTCCGTGCGTTCAAGGCCATCACAGGCATGACTCCTAGCGACTGGAAGGCCAAAAACGACTGACGAATCATCATTTGCAAGTCGAAAAGTACGATTTGCAAGTCCATTTTGAATATTTTGCCGTATCTTTGCACAAAATTATTCATCAAAACCAATCTTATTATGACAAAGAGAAAGAAAACTATTTGGCTTTTTGCCTTGATGGCTGCCCTCAGCCTTGCTTGGGTCTCATGTAGCGAAGACAACAAGGAAAATGAAATCGACGAAGTCCATGAGGTCAATGGCAATGAAAACGACAAGACAGAATTGCCCAGCGGTGTAACCATATCATTCCCCAAGGGAGTAACCGGCGTGAAATATGAGGCGCTGTCCGATGCGGAAGTAAACAAGCTCAAAGCACAAGGGCATAACTTCGTCGGCACACCTGTCAATGTGACCCAGGATGGCAACACCCATGTGGTGCTCGACGATTATGCTACAGTCAGCTTCAAGATACCCGATGACTTCCCCAAGGAGCAGTACGGAGAACTGGTGGGCGTGCTCATCGGCGATGAAGGAACGGAGTACCTCTTTCCCGATTATGCAGCCTTGCAGAAAGGTTATGTACAATTCAAAACCCATCATTTCTCCATAGGAGCCGCAGAAAGGAGCAAGGAGAAATTGGAGCAATTGTTTATTGAGGGATATGCCATCGACAACTATGTGGCTGATTCGCGAAAAGACAGAGACAAAGAACTGAAGGGGAAACTGGAGGATGCCGTCAATAATGTGTTGGATGGTAACGAGGACGACCTGCTGGACGGTGTTCTAAAGCAGGTCATAGAAAGCAATGATGTCGTCAAGGGAACCATGGAGTATGTTGAGGCATACGAAGAAGGTACGTTGGGTGATAAAGCGGTAGATGACATCAGTAAAAAAGTGACAGAGGAAATGCAAACCAAAGCATTGGCTATTCTGATTGGCAAACTGAAGAAAAATCCCGACAACAAGAAAGTAGTGGAATGTCTTGAGAAATACATGACAAAGGAGAACGTGGAAAAGATAGCTAGCAATCTTGGCGAGGCTACAAGTTCCTATGACATGGCATTGACTTATGCAAAAGACTTTGCAAAAGGCAAGATGGAGGACTATGCCAGAAGTATTTGTCCCTATGTGAAGCTTGTGGAGGCAGAAGCTGCAGTCATCAGGAAGCTGATAAAGTTCTATAATGACGATAGAATCAAGAATATGTACAACGAATTTGCACAACAGTACATGGAACACGGAGGACAAGTCGACTGGGGCTCAATTGTTCAAAAATATAAATTGAATTCCCCCGTATACGCATATGGCATGGAGCTGGATGAGATAAAAGATTTGTTTGAAAGGCGTGCCAAAAAGCAGAAAGCGATTGACGAGAAAAAGGAAGAAATGGCCGATATGATAAGAGCTTGGAGAAAAAAAGGTCTGCTTGAGGATCATGATAATTACTTTGATGATTGTGACTACGAGGCGAGGCTCTGGCTCCTATATATTCTGACGGAAAAATTCCGGAAGGAAGTGCGTATCGACCTCCTCCCGTTTCAGAACGAGGGAGATGAGAAGAAATACATAAATGATGAACTAGCAAGAATCGTCTTGAAATACATTGAACTGTACGACAAAAAACAAAAAGGCAGAAACCTAAAGGAGTTCTACGAATGGTTGGTTAAAGAAGGCTACCTGAAAAAGAAACTCGAAGAAGATATAGACGCCCTGAAGACGAGCGGCTATGAATTTGTGGGAGGCATGGTTACCATGGACATCTCCTTTGTCAGTCAAGTTGACTGGGCTACTAGCATGGGAGAATTGCATTTTGAGGAAGGCGACAATATTGTCACAATGACTCCCAAGGGCAAAGGACTGCACTTCGACTTGAACTATGAATTTAAGGAAGAGAAATACACTGATGTTACTCATTGCGAATTCGACATTGACGATGTTAATCTCATGCTGCAAAACAAAGCATCGCTGACCAATTTGTCTTGGACGAGAAACACCAACAACTGGAGCGGTCCTTTCGGCTACTATTTCTATGGACAGTGGGCAGATACTTATTTTCTGCTGAAACAGACCCAAGACATGGCTTTTGCCACCAGCCAGAAGCTTCCACAGACAGATTGGAATGAGCCGTGGGGGTTAAGCATATATTATAGTGCCAACTGGTTTCTTGGCGAAACAGACTTGCAACCCTCAACATGCTATTTCAATCGATGGTCGCTTGGCCAGTATATTGACGGCGAGGATAGCTTCGTGCAAAATGGTGATCATATGGGGGAAGGCAGCGCCATTACAATATCCCTATGGTTCAAGTACGTCGAAGAATAAGCTCACTGTGCTACTAATGCCGCCGTGCTACGCATCTGCGAGTCGTTCGTGACCGACGGGCAAAAGTAAAACAACTTGTTTTACCTGTCAAAGTGGCCTACTTTGGTGACCAAAGTCAGCCTCTAGCGAAGGTAAAACAAGTTGTTTTACTTTATCAAGTCGCATACTTTCGATGCCAAAGTATGGCACTTCGATGATGAAACATCGTGAGTAGCATCAGCAAGAACGCCTTCTTTGCTATTCTTGCTTCTGTCAGGAGTCCTGCAAAAGCATTGTCTCATATCACCTTTTTCAGCCAAAGCGGCAAGAAAAGTCCCGTTTTTCTTTGCATTTTGCTCATTTATTAGTACCTTTGCCGCCGCAAGAACAATTTTCCATTCAAAACAATGACAAAATGAAACAAAAGACTTGCAAATTTCGAACACTGGCAGTGGCGCTGGCAGTGCTGAGTAGCGTTGCCGCGATGGGGCAAAGTAACGAACCTGACTGGATGAAGGACTTCACCAGCCGCATCACCTTCAACGGCTACGCCCAGGGGGGCTGGAGCTACCAAGACCCGAACGGCACAAAAACTAATTCGTACAACCTCAAGCGCACCTTACTCTGGGCGAAAGCCCGCATCACCGACCGCTGGTCGTTCATGTTCATGCACGACTTCTCAAGCGTGGTGCAAGAGTACTACACCGACTTCCGCATCAGCAACGACAAGGCTCTGAGCGTCCGTCTGGGACAGTTCAAGCACTCCTACTCGATGGAGAACCCGCTCTCGCCTACTATGCTCGAGCTCATCGACGTCTATTCGCAGGCCGTGCTCTACCTGGCAGGCGAAGGTCCCGACCCGCTGAACGGCGTGAACTATGGCCGCGACATGGGTCTGATGGCCTATGGCGATATACTGAATAATAAGGTACACTATGAACTGGCTCTGATGAGCGGACAGGGCATCAACCGCAAGGACCAGAACAACCAGAAGGACTTCATCGCCAAGCTGGAGGTGAAGCCCGTCGACGGGCTGCGGCTCGTGGGCTCCGGCTATCTGGGCACGGGCTGCGCCGTGGGCAAGGCTGCCTGGAACCCTGCCATCAACGTGGGCGACAACTACAAGCGAAACCGCTATAGCGCAGGTATCGAATATAAGACTCAGGCCTACTCTCCTGCCAAATACAAGGAGGCTCGTCCTGCCAGCATCCGTGCTGAATGGTTGGGCGGACAAGATGGCGATGTGGGCTCACGTGGCGGATATGTCACAACGTGCATACCCGTGGTCGATGCCCTCGACATCGTGGCCAGCGGCGAGACCTACGACCGCAACACCACTGTCGACGGCTGGGACCAGACCAACCTGACGCTCGGCGTACAGTATTGGTTCTTCAAGAAGTGTCGCCTGCAGTTGCAGTACACCCGCTGTCTCTGCGGCGAGAACATCAGTTCAAAAGACTACAACTGGCTGCAGGCACAGGTGCAGGTGGCATTTTAGAACCCACCCCAACCCCTCCTAAAGGGAGGGGCTCATAAATGGACTGGGTGGCAATGATTTCGAGATAATTGTTTAATACTTAAAAAATGGAGACCCCTAATTAATCAAACGCCCCTCCCTTGGGGAGGGGATGGGGGTGGGCTTATGATTATTAAAGTACTATTGACCATCATCTTCCTGGCCGTGATGATTGGAGTAGGTGTATACACCCGTAAACAGGCCAGCAGTGTCGACGGTTTCGTGCTCGGCGGACGCGCCGTGGGTCCTTGGCTCACAGCATTCGCCTATGGCACCAGCTATTTCTCGGCAGTGGTCTTCGTGGGCTATGCCGGACAGTTCGGATGGAGATACGGACTCAGCTCCACATGGATAGGCATAGGCAATGCCGTCATCGGATCGCTATTGGCATGGATTATCCTAGGACGGCGCACCAAGCTGATGACACAGCACATCGAGAGCCGCACGATGCCCGACTTCTTTGGCACCCGCTTCCAGGACCAGGGACTGCGTGTGACGGCATCGGTCATCGCCTTCGTATTCCTCATCCCTTATACGGCTGGCGTCTACAAAGGCATCTCCACTCTGTTCGAGATGGGATTCGGCATCCCCTATGAGTATTGTGTCATCATCATGGCCATCCTCACCGCCGTCTATGTCATCCTCGGAGGCTACAAGGCTACGGCCATGAACGACTTCATACAGGGCATTATCATGCTCTTCGGCATACTCGCAGTCATAGCAGCAGTGCTGGCATCGCAGGGAGGACTCACAGAGGCCATCACCAAGCTGGCTTCCATCCCCGCCGACAGTGCTGGTGACGGTTCTGCCGTCGCTGCTCCGGGTGTCTTCGCCTCGCTCTTCGGACCTGATCCTTGGGGACTGCTAGGCGTGGTCATCCTCACATCGCTGGGCACCTGGGGACTGCCGCAGATGGTGGGTAAGTTCTACTCTATCACTGACGAGAGCGCCATCAAGCGAGGCACCATCATCTCTACCATCTTCGCCTTTATCGTGGCTGGTGGCTGCTACTTCCTTGGAGGCTTCGGACGTCTGTATGATCCCATCGTCGCCAACGGAAAGATTGCCTTCGACAGCATCGTGCCCGCCATGCTCGTCACACTGCCCGACGTGCTCATCGCACTCGTCGTGCTGCTCGTGCTCTCAGCATCGATGTCGACTCTGGCATCGCTCGTGCTGACCAGCAGCTCGACGATGACGCTCGACCTCATCTATCGCGACAAGAAGTCGCTGCCTGGCGAGGTGGAAGAAGGAACAATCGACGATATCGTGGCAGAGAAGATCGAACGGCGTAAGGTAGTGGTGATGCGCGTGCTCATCATGTTCTTCATAGCTATCTCGTTGCTCATCGCCCTTAATCCGCCCACATTCATCGCTCAGCTCATGGGCATCTCATGGGGAGCATTGGCAGGCGCCTTCCTCGCTCCTTTCATGATGGGACTCTACTGGCGCGGCGTCACACGGATCAGCGTCTGGGCATGCTTCATCTGGGGCGTGGGACTCACGGTGGTGAACATGATACTGGGCAACCCCATCAATCCCATCAACTGTGGAGCCATCGCCATGCTGGGAGGATTCCCAGTGGTATGGCTGGTGAGCCTGCTCACGCCGAAGTTGCCGAAGGCTGCTGTCGACAATATGTTTGCATGCTATAAATAACATGACCATCTACACACTCACATCTGAACTGCACAACGAGCAGGCTGTCTCCAGGGTAACCAGAGAGTTTCTCGATTGCCTCCACATGGACTATGAGTTCCGAGGAAACGACTATGCCGACTATGGCAGTCATCCTCTCGACGTTATCTTTGTCCGTACAGGCGGTACGGAAGGCATTTTCCAGCGGCTTCTACCGGAGCTGCTGGAAAAAACCGACCGGCCTTTCTACCTCCTCTCATCTGGCAAGAGCAACTCTCTGGCTGCCTCGATGGAGATTCTGTCATTCCTGCGACAGCAGCATATCCCTGGGGAGATCATTCACGGAAGTCCGCAATACATCACACGACGGTTGCAAGTGTTGGAGAAAGCAGCACAGGCCAGAAATCAACTGAAAGGCAGCAGGCTGGGTGTCATCGGACAACCGTCCGACTGGCTCATCTCCAGCCATGCCGACCCGCAACGGGTGAAGGACTGCCTGGGAATACAACTGGTAGAAATACCTATCCAGGCGGTCTACGATGCCATGCCTGAAGACAAGGACATCTACACAGCGCTGAAGACCATCATCGCAAAGCACCAGCTGCAGGGCTTCACCTTGCGGTGCTTCGACCTGCTGGCCAAACTTCATGACACAGGATGCCTGCCGCTGGCAAGGCTCAACGCCGAGGGATATGTAGCAGGATGTGAGGGCGACGTGCCGGCTATGCTCTCGATGGCTATCGTGCGGGCGCTACTGGGTGTGTCAGGCTTTCAGGCGAACCCTGCGAACATCAATCCCGAAACGGGTGAGATGCTCGTAGCCCACTGCACCATTCCACTCGACATGGTCGAAAGCTATGAGTTGGACACACACTTTGAGTCGGGCATCGGCACTGGAGTTAGAGGATATATGAAAGAAGGGCCTGTGACGGTGTTCAAGGTATCAGGCGACCTGTCACGGCATTTTATTGCCGAAGGAGAGTTGGTAAGAAATCAGGCACAGCCCGACCTCTGCCGCACCCAATTAGTCATCCGCCTGAACGACAAGAGCCAGACCGCCTACTTCCTTAACAACCCCATAGGCAATCACCACATCATCCTTCCCGGCCATCACCAAGACCCTCTGGAGGAAATCCTAAAATAAAAGCCGCAGCCCCCAGTCACCGTCCAGTATGTTGCTGTTTTACAGCAACCCCACAACCAAGGTTAGTCAATAACGCCGATAATCTCCTCTACTGACTTACAACCATGAGCATCCAGCCAGTCGTTGATACCATCACGCACCTTGATAGTCACAGCAGGATCAATGAAGTTAGCAGTACCAATCTCAATGGCAGTGGCACCACACATCAGAAACTCCAAGGCATCCTTGGCATTCATGATGCCCCCCAGTCCGACAATAGGCACACGGACAGCCTTCGCCACCTGAAGTACCATGCGCAGGGCAACGGGCTTCACACAAGGACCGCTCAGTCCGCCAGTGCCTATACTGAGCACACGTCTACGACGCTCAATGTCAACAGCAGTACCCATCAGGGTATTGATAAGCGACACAGCATCGGCACCGGCAGCCTCCACGGCACGCGCGATTTCAGCGATATCCGTCACGTTAGGTGACAACTTGACAATAAGCGTCTTATGATAGCGCTCACGGACGGCCCTGACCACGCTCTCCGCTCCAGCACAGGTCACGCCAAAGGCCATACCGCCATCCTTCACATTCGGACATGAGATATTGAGCTCGATAGCCGGCACCTTCTCCAAAGCATCCACACGGGCAGCGCACTCGGCATAGTCATCAGGAGAAGATCCGCTCACGTTAACTATCCACGCCGTATCGATGTCCTTCAGCTGCGGATAGATGGTCTCACAGAAATAATCCACTCCCTTATTCTGCAGGCCGACACAGTTGAGCATCCCCATCGGCGTCTCGGCCATACGAGGATAATCATTGCCTTGACGAGGCTTCAGTGTCGTACCTTTCACGATGATGCCGCCAATACCATCGAGGGGCACCAGGTCCTGAAACTCCAAACCATAGCCAAACGTGCCAGAGGCTGTCATCACAGGATTCTTCAGCCGCAGGGCTCCTATATTTACTTCTAGCTTTGCCATAATAATCGCTTGATATTGAATACTGGGCCTTCTTTACACACACAGACATTGCCATCGGTGGTCTTCTCCACACAACAGAGGCAGGCTCCCAGCCCGCATGCCATCAGGTTCTCCAACGACACCTCACACGTTATCTGACGGTCGCTGGCATAACGTGCCACTGCCTTCATCATCGGCGTGGGACCACAGCTTTGAATCAGGTCGAACGACTCATTATTTAATATAGAATGACCTGTCACGAAGCCTTTCTCACCTTCCGATCCGTCCTCTGTTGTCACAAAGACACGACCATATTTCTGAAATTCATCAAGCATCAACAGGTCTTTCCCACTACGGGCACCCAACAAAAAGGTTGGCTCTATACCTGCATCCTTCAGCATCTTGCCCTGATAGAGCAGAGGAGCCACGCCGACACCGCCTCCCACAAGGAGCACATTGCTCTCCTTTTGAGGAAGACTGAAGCCATTGCCCAATGGCAGCACACAGTTTAAGCGGTCACCACTACGCAGTTTGGACAACTGACGGGTGCCATCACCAACGATAGCTACCAATAGCCATAACTCGTTTCTCTCCCGGTCAACAAAATGAATGGAGATTGGACGACGAAGGAAAGTAGTAGAAGAACCATCTACAAGCACCTCTACAAACTGTCCAGGAAGCATCGATGGCAATGGCTCATGGTCTGTAAGCTTTATAAGCACATACCGCTCATGTACCCACTGCACCGAATTGACCTTCAAATCAAGTACAAATTTTCGCATATTCCCTTTTTTGTTCCTAATTCATTCTGGTTGCAAAGTTACAAAAAGTCAAGCGAAAAACCAAAAGATATTTGCCTAAGTTATCTATGTTGTCTTAAAAAACATTCTTTCGTCCATTCGTCTAAGAACAGTCCGTTCGTCAAAAACCGTTCTTTCGTCCATTCGTCTCAGAACAGTCCGTTCGTCTAAAAATCGTTCTTTCGTCCTTTCGTCATAAGACAGTACATCCGTCAAAAGCTATTTTTTCGATGGCACAAAACTCTCCCAAGTCTGGTCGTCATAGTAAACTCTTATCTCAGTGACATGCCGTTTTGGTTTGTCAACAAATTTTATCTCTTCACGAGGAAAACTCTGTGGTGTCTGTCTTACACTATTATAATAAGGCTGCTTCTGAGGGGCAGAAGAGGGGATAGTAGAGCTACCTTGTCCAAAGTCGATCATCGACTCGGTGGCTCGAATCGGGCCAGAGGCTGTCTCTGCGGGAGAAGACACAACATTAGCATTGTCAACGGAGCGTTGATACATCTCGCCTTTACCAAAAAGTAGCCAGTCGGTACTGATGTCAGGAATTTTCTTTTTGATGGATTCAACGATGTTAATAGTCGGCCTGGTACGGTCATTGAAGATACCACTAAGGGTTGCGGGAGTAGTGCCGATGAACTCAGCAAACACTTGTTGGCTCATGTGCTGCGACTCCATGATCTGTCTGATTCTGTCCTTCATTGCTTGTTACATTCATTTTAGCCCCAAAAGAGGGGTTTTCGTTTCAGTTTACAAAGGTAAAACAAAAAAATGACATGCGCAACAAATTCAAAGGAAAATTTGCAAAAACGAAGTTAAAGTTTGCTATTTTAAATTTGTAAAGCAAAATATGTAATGCATAGCTCAGTCGCTTTTGATTTGCATATTTAAACTGCGAGCATTTTAATGTTTCTAATTCATTATTAAGCCCTGAATACATAATCAACTGGCTTATAAGTAGCTATTTTTGCTAAATATACTGAATTTCTGCGAATATGCATAAATTAAAGCCCTACAATATAAGATGTATTCATGTATTTCATACCAAAATTAAATTAGTTTCATGAGTTTCAATTAGTTATAAGTTCAATAATACTGATGCATAATTATTAATTTAGTTTTGCAAATTCGTATTTCGAGAATGGATATTTAGACTTTTAAACCTTCATTGTACGTGTTTATATTCGTAAATCGTCCGTATTATTTAAACCTTTTCAAATGCACACCATATGATTTAAGAGTTCAAACTTAACAAATCGAAACGTTAAAGAAGGCTAACACTAAATCGCGAAGCCCTCAAAGAACGCAAAATCGCCATATTTAAAAAATTCTGGACGACAATCCTGCTGGCTCAAAATTTTCGAGTTTTGAGAGGGGTTATTTCTTCCGAAAGCCCTGATTTTATAGGCTTTTAGCCACAAAAAAAGCACCCTCTGCGAGTGCTCCTTCTAGAACAGAAAAGTCGTTTTTCGAGTCTCTTTTAGTGCAAAATGTAGAAAATTAATTCCTTCATCAGCTCTCCAGGCGGGGTGTTGGGGTTGTCCAGGCCCTTACTTTTCTCGTCGATCTCGCGTCGTTTG
>JAEEGK010001274.1_pt1 | contig 63297 bp, 55 predicted proteins | sample 8958771 | NCBI WGS metagenome assembly JAEEGK01 (sample SAMN16246547, study PRJNA631951) | gut metagenome | biome: gut microbiome; feature: rumen; material: SC-attached | host: Bos | place: Iran: Karaj | collected 2018-10 | reverse complement strand
CTGTATATTCATTGCACTGGGACTCTTCATAGTTATAGGTTCGCTTTATATCAATATCAGGCAACAGGCTATGAAGAAGAGCGCAATAGCTGAGTTTAAGAATATGGTAGCCGCAAGCGAAGCGGTCCCGGAAGAACATCCTATAGATGATGTGACATCAGAGCTTACGGAGGTTGCTTCACAAGGCGGCAGCGCGACTGTAGAGGGCGATATCCTTTATATGTTGAGAATTCCGTGCATCGACTCGGAGAACCCTGTCCGTGAGGGTGTAAGCGCCGGTGTGCTGGCTGATTCCCTCGGTCACGAGCCTGATACCGCATACATCGGCGAGGGTGGCAATTGCGTTATCGCAGGACATCGCAATTACAGCTTCGGCTCTTTCTTTAACCGACTTAACGAGGTCAAAGAAGGCGACATGATATATGTTGATACGGCTACGGATTCTTATTCCTATACGGTCGTGGAAATTAAAGTAGTAGAGCCTGAAGACCTGTCGGTACTTGAGCCGACGGATACCGAAACGCTCACACTTTATACCTGCACACCGCTGTATCTTGCTACACACAGACTGGTTATTATTGCCAATAGAATAGACGATTAAACGTTACCCCAAAGCTTTAAAAGTTTTGGGGTAATTTTCTGAATTTTTGAAAATTTGTGGAAAAATAATAATAATGTTATATAATCTATAAAAGTAAAAGGGTTTTGGGGTTAATAAGAATACAGGGTATTCGATTAACCAAGGAGGAATATAATACAATGACTTACGAAGAGGTTGTTAAGAAAGCAAAGGCAGCTGTCAAGAAGATTGATACTTCAACCATCAAAGAGCACTTTGCCATTGAAATCGACGTTGAAGGAGAAGGCTCGGGAGCTCTCTATATAGAGCTTGATCACGGCAAGGCAGTTGCTGAGCCTTATGACTACTACGACAATGATTGCCGCATCAGAACAAGCGCCGCTACTCTTATTAAGCTTTTGTCCGGTAAGCTCGATCCCGCAACCGCACTTTCAGAAGGAAGCATTTTCTTTGCCGGCAACTGGGAGAAGGCGGTAGCACTTGCCAAGTCCTTAAAGCCCGTAGCACCCAAGAAGGCAACAACCGCCAAGAAGACAACGACGGCCAAGAAGGCAACCGCTACCAAGAAGGCAGCACCTGCCAAGAAGGAAACGGCTACCAAGAAAGCAGCAGCGCCTAAGAAGGAAGCTGCAGCCAAGAAAGAAGCGGCTCCTAAGAAAGAAGCAACTCCTAAGAAAGAAGCAGCACCCAAGAAAGCAACGACGGCCAAGAAACCCGCAGAGAAAAAGCCTGCTGAAAAGAAACCCGTTGCCAAGAAGCCTGCAGCCAAGAAAACTACAACTAAAAAGTAAATTTAAACAGTATCCGCCGACGGAGTATTTCTCTGCCGGCGGTTTTCTTGTGTATAAGAGGATTTCGGCGCAAAACATTGAAATTCGCATGAGGTTAGTGTATAATTCATCGTGCTGATTTTAATTAGATACTTAGAATTCGTATTATTAAAGGAGATGAATATACATGAAATTAGGAATCGTGGGGCTTCCCAACGTCGGCAAGAGTACATTGTTTAATTCCCTTACCAAAGCGGGAGCACTTGCAGCCAATTATCCTTTTGCTACCATAGATCCCAACGTCGGTGTCGTACCTGTTCCCGATGAGAGAGTAGAGGCCCTTGGTAAGATGTACAATACCAAGAAAGTTACACATGCCACCATCGAGTTCGTGGATATCGCAGGTCTTGTTAAGGGTGCGTCCAAGGGCGAAGGTTTGGGTAACCAGTTCCTTGCCAACATTCGTGAAGTTGACGCTATCGTTCATGTCGTAAGATGTTTTGACAACGATAACATTATTCACGTAGACGGAAGCATCGACCCCGTAAGAGATATCGAGACCATTAATCTTGAGCTTATTTTCTCCGACATGGAGATTCTTGAAAGACGTATTGCCAAGGTCGCCCGTGCAGCCAATAACGACAAGAAATACGCCAAGGAAAAAGAATTCGCTCAGTCCATATATAACTTCCTTGAAGCAGGCAACCTCGCTAAGAGCTTTGAAGTACCCGATGACGAGGATTCCAAAGAATGGTTCGCATCATACAACCTTCTTACCGCTAAGCCCGTAATCTATGCGGCTAACGTATGTGAAGACGATTGTGCAGATGACGGAGCTTCCAATAAGTACGTTCAGGCAGTAAGAGAATTTGCTAAGAAGGACGGAAGCGAAGTGTTCGTAATCAGTGCCCAGATTGAGCAGGAAATCGCCGAGATGGACGATGATGAGAAGCAGATGTTCCTTGAGGAGTTAGGTCTTAAGGAATCCGGCCTTGATAAGCTTATTGCCGCTTCTTACAAGATTCTCGGACTTATGAGCTTCTTAACCGCCGGAGAAGATGAGTGTCGTGCATGGACCATTAAGATCGGCACCAAGGCTCCTCAGGCAGCCGGCAAGATTCACTCAGACTTCGAAAGAGGTTTCATTAAGGCTGAAGTAGTTAATTACAAGGACCTTCTTGAGACAGGTTCCCTCGCAGCAGCAAGAGAAAAAGCTCTTGTAGGTATGGAAGGTAAGGACTACGTCGTTAAGGACGGAGACGTTATTTTGTTCAGATTTAACGTTTAAAAGAAAAAATAATTCACGAATTTTAATAAGGTTTTTCGGTAATTATTAATAAAAAACTAAATATTGTACGTGATTTAATAAGCGTTCCCAATATCTTGGGGACGCTTTTTTTGCGCCTAAAAAATGCCAAGAAATGGCGTATTATCAACGAAAAATTAACTTGAAAACACTTGCATTCCGATGTATTTTAGTATAAAATGTGGTTGTAAGTGGTAGAAAGTGGTGTTTAAGTGGGTGAAAGTGGTAAATTTGAACCCGCATAACGAGGTAATCGGTCACAAATGTTTAAAGGTGAATATAACCATACAATCGATGAAAAAGGCAGACTGATTATCCCCGCTAAGTTCAGGGAGGAGCTTGGTAACGAGTTTGTGGTTACCAGAGGCCTTGACGGATGCCTTTTCGGATATAACAACTCCGAGTGGCAGGTGTTTGAGGATAAGCTCCGTGCTTTACCGCTTACCAACAAGGACGCTCGACAGTTCCAGAGATTCATGCTTGCCGGTGCCGCTTCGGTAGAGATAGACAAGCAGGGAAGAATACTTCTTCCTCAGGTTTTAAGAACCTTCGCAGGACTTGATAAAGACGTAGTGCTTATCGGAGTTGCGGGACGAATCGAAATCTGGAGCAAGGACAAATACGAGGAAGCTTCGGCAGTGGATGACATGGAAGCAATTGCTGAGAAGATGTCAGACCTGGGAATTTAAGATAAGAGGATTTGAATGGAATTTAATCACTATTCGGTAATGCTTCATGAAACAATTGAATCCTTGAACATTAAGCCCGACGGAATATACGTAGACGGAACACTGGGCGGTGGCGGACATTCTTTTGAAATCGCCAAGCGCCTTACAGAAGGCGGTCACCTCTACGGAATAGACCAGGACGAAGCGGCCATCGAGGCAGCGACGGAGCGACTCAAAGATTACAGCGAGAGAATCACGGCAATCCGTGCTAACTATAAGGACGCAGTGAGCATCCTTAAAGAGAAAGGCATTGGGGGAGTGGACGGTATAGTACTTGACTTAGGCGTTTCCTCTTACCAGCTTGATACCGCAGAGAGAGGTTTTTCCTACAAAGCGGATTCGGCACTCGACATGAGAATGGACAGACGTCAGAAGCTTACGGCTTACGACATAGTCAATACATACTCGATTAAAGAACTCTTCAGAATCATAAGAGATTACGGCGAAGACAAATTCGCACAGAACATTGCCAAACACATAGTTCAGGCCAGAGAAATCAAACCGATTGAAACGACCTACGAACTTAACGACATAATCAAAGCCGCAATACCCATGAAGATGAGGGTAGAGGGAGGACATCCTTCAAAGAGAACCTTCCAGGCTATAAGAATTGAATGTAATCACGAGCTTGACGTATTAAGGGATTCACTCGATGAAATGATAGATTTCTTAAATCCCGGCGGAAGACTTTCGATTATAACATTCCATTCTTTGGAAGACAGGATAGTAAAGACTTCTTTTAAAAAGAACGAAGACCCCTGCACCTGCCCCAAGAACTTTCCCGTATGTGTATGCGGCAACGTATCAAAGGGCACGGTAGTTACCAAGAAACCGATAGTTCCATCCGATGAGGAACTTGAAGTTAACTCAAGATCAAAAAGCGCGAAGCTTCGCGTATTCGAAAGGAAGTAAGAAATGGCAAGAACAAGCAGCAGAAACAACTACATGAGAGACAATCTTGCAAGAAATATCGACGTAAGAGAGGCACTTAAGGAAAGACCCACAGGCGAGCCTTTAAGAGAGTACAGAGGCGAACTTAAGAAGCAGAGTAAGATGAGCATGGGCTTTTTATACGTGGCATTCTTAGGTCTTGCTGTTGTTGTGCTTGCGGCTTCTTTGGTATCTTACTTAAAGCTTCAGAACGATATCACAACAATGGTTGATGATATTGCATACTACGAACAGACTCTCAACAATTTGACACTTGCAAATGACGACGAGTATAGTAAAATTGTAAATGCGGTTGACTATGATTACATTAGACAAGTCGCAATCGAAGAACTTGGCATGGTCTATGCTTCCGAAGACCAGATCGTTAGCTATACCAGAGAGAACAGCGATTATGTGAGGCAGCTTACAGGCCTGTCAGATTGATGATGGGTATTTGTTTTGGATAGAAAAGATGAACAGATGAAAAAAGCTTTGGCGAGAAAACGCGCCAATGCAAGAGGTATATCAACCAGGCTGGGAGTATTCTTTATTGTAGTGCTCCTGGCTTTTGTTGGTTTAAGCTTCAGACTTTTTGCCATTACAAGAGACAATAAAAACGAATACAGGCAGAAGGTTTTATCTCAGCAATCTTACGATTCCAAGGTTATAAATGCCAAGCGCGGCGAGATTTTGGACTGTAACGGTAATGTTCTTGCGGCGAGTGAAGAGCGTTACAACGTTATTCTTGACACCAAGCAGATAAGACAGTCGGACGAGCAGAAGGGCAGTAGCGATGTCCGCAACGCCTCTGTAGACGCGATTTGTACGATATTCGGCACCGACCGTAAGACGCTTACGGACTATATGGATTCCAATCCCGACTCACAGTACTATGTAGTTAAGAAAGACGTAACTTACGAGGAAATGAGCCGTTTCCTTCCCTATATCACCGTGCCTGAGGCAGGTCAGGAGAAGGATTCTTTGTACAATGCGAACGTTAAGGGTGTCTGGTTTGAGAAATATTACGTAAGATACTATCCCCAGAAGACTCTGGCTTGCGATTTAATCGGTTTTTCCAAGTCCGAAGGTCAGGCGTCTTACGGACTTGAAGAATATTACAACGACATCTTAACCGGTACTTCCGGCAGAAAGTACGGATATTTAAGTGACGAGACCACCGTAGAAGTTACCACTATTCCTGCGGTTGACGGCAATACACTTGTTACTACCATCGACACCAATGTCCAGATGATAGTCGAGAAGCACCTTAAGAACTTCTGCGAAGAGTACAAGAACAACTACCGAGAGGGCCTCGGTGCCAATAATGTAGGCTGTATCGTAATGCGTGCCGATTCGGGCGAGATTCTTGCGATGGCAAGCTACCCCACATACGATCTTAACGATACCATGAATATCAGCCATCTTTACACAGATGAGCAGATTAAGCAGATGGAAGCGGACGGTACTCTTAAGGACGCGTACGATAAGCTTTGGAAGAACTTCTGTATTACAGATACCTACGAGCCCGGTTCCGTTATGAAGCCTTTCACGGTTGCCATGGGCCTTGAGTCCGGTAAGATGAACGGTTCCGAAAGCTATTACTGCGGCGGTTTCCTCCAGGTGGCGGATCACAAGATTTACTGTCACGGACGTAAAGCCGAAGGTAACTTAACGGTCAAAGAAGCCGTGGCGAAGTCCTGTAACGTAGCTCTTATGCAGATGGCGGCTCAGATCGGTAAGGAGACATTCCTTGATTATCAGAATATATTTAATTTAGGACTTAAGACCAATATCGACCTTGCGGGCGAGAGCCGTACCGACGGACTTGTATTCAATGAAAAGTCCATGAATGAGACAGAACTTGCAACCGCCAGCTTCGGTCAGGGCTTTAACGTTACCATGATTCAGATGGCTGCAGGTTACGCGGCACTTGTTAACGGCGGATATTACTATGAGCCCCACGTTGTGTCTAAGATTCTTTCGCCGAGCGGCTCTGTTGTTAAGAACATTGAGCCCAGACTTATTAAGCAAATCGTATCTTCTTCCACATCGGAGAAGATTATCGAATATTGTAACGCTGTTGTTACCGACGGTACCGGCTGGCGTGCTAAGCCCGCGGGATACTCGATAGGCGGTAAGACAGGTACTGCGGAGACGGTTCCGCGTGATAACGGCGAGTACGTGGTTTCTTTTATGTGCCATGCACCGGCTGACGATCCCGAGATTATATGCTACGTGGTAGTAGACCGTCCCAACGTACGCGAGCAGGACGATGCCAAGTACTCATCCATCATTTCAAGACAGATTTTAACGGAGATTCTTCCCTACCTTAACATCCCCATGACCGAGGAAGTTTCGGACAAAGAACGTGAAGAACTCTTAGCGCTTGAACTTTCAATCTACACCAACCGTGTGGAGAAAGAAGACGCCGAGGCCGACGCCTCCGACAATAACCCCGAAGGAGATAATTAGTTTTTATTATGAAAAGCACCATTTTGATTGCGTCACTTGCAGCATTTTTGTTAAGTATAGTATTAGGCCCCGTAATACTGCCGATTCTCAGGCGTATTAAGGCCGGTCAGACTGTAAGAGACGACGGACCTCAGACTCATCTTAAGAAGAACGGAACTCCTGTTATGGGAGCGTTCATATATCTTATTTCCGCTGCAACCGTGATGGCTTTTTGCGTAAAAGATTATCCGGAAATTCTTCCGATTTTTCTTTTGACAATTGCTTTTGGCGTAATAGGATTTATCGATGACTTTTTGAAAGTGGTTCTTAAGCGCGCAGACGGTCTTAGCGTATGGCAGAAGCTTGTATTGCAGCTTATTGCGGCAGGAGCGTTTTGCTTTTATATGACTAAGAGCGATTCGTGGAGCTTTGATGCATTTGTTCCTTTCATGGGCGAGTCTACCGTTAATTTCGGTGTTTTGGCGATTCCCGTAACGATATTCATCATAGTCGGAACCGTTAACGGCTCGAACTTTACCGATGGTGTGGATGGCCTTGAGACTACGGTTACAAGCGCTATTATGACTTTCTTTTTGGTGACTGCAATTGGCTTAAAGTCAGAGGTGGCAGTGCTTCCCGCTATTTTCCTCGGAGCATTGTTGGGTTTTCTTATGTTCAACGTCAACAAGGCCATGGTATTCATGGGAGATACCGGTTCACTTGCGCTCGGTGCGCTTGTGGCAGGACTTGCGATTAAGCTTCATTTGCAGTTATATCTGCCGATTTTTGCATTGATTTATTTTGTGGAAGTTTTAAGCGTTATTATTCAGGTGACATACTTTAAGCTCACTCACGGTAAGAGAATTTTCAGAATGACACCTATTCATCATCACTTTGAGCTCGGCGGATGGACCGAGGCTAAGGTTGTTGCGGTATTTGCAACCGTTACCGCCGTACTTTGCGCGGTATCGTTATTGTTTATTCCTACGATAGCATTTTAATTTTTGATACACGGGAGATTTTCGGAACATGGGAGACAAAAGACAGGTAAAGAACAGAAGATACTTTGACTATCTGCTTTTATTTATCGTGCTCTTTTTACTTGGATTCGGGCTTGTAATGATTTATTCCACAAGCTCTTATGTGTCATCCCTTAATTATGACGGAGACGGGCTGTATTTCCTTAGGAAGCAGGCGATAGCGGTCGTACTGGGACTTGCGGTTATGACTGTTGTAAGCTTTATTCCTACGGAGCTTTACAAGAAGCTTGCTCCGCTTATTTATTTTGTTTCTTTGGCATCAATATTCCTGGTACTTACGGGACTCGGTCACGAATCCCACGGTGCCAGAAGATGGATATACATTTTCGGACTGTCAATTCAGCCTGCGGAAATTGCGAAGATTGGTGTTATTATTACATCCGCAACGCTTATCGACAGAATGACGCCCAAAAGTCGTCGTTCCTGGGGAGGAATATTTGTTACATTGGCACCGGCTGCCCTTTTAAGCGGCGTTATCTATTTTCTTACGGATAACTTCAGTTCCGCATTTATTGTGGGCGGTATAGCTTTTATGATGATTACTCTTTCCGAGAAGAAGAATTTAAGACCTTATATTATTCTTGTCGGAGTGGCCATAATCGGTGTGATTGCTTTTATAGCGCTTGTTAAGTTTCCCGACAAGCTTCACTTGGGATTCAGAGGCGAGCGTGTACTTGCGTGGCTTAATCCCGAGGCATATGCGGATGGTAAGGGCTTCCAGCCTATACAGTCGCTTTACGGTATCGGTTCCGGCGGAATCTGGGGTAAGGGACTCGGCAAGAGTATGCAGAAGTTAGGCTTCCTTCCCGAAGCTCACAACGATATGATTTTTTCGATTATCTGTGAGGAACTGGGCCTTTTCGGCGGCCTTGCGATTATTATCATGTTTATTCTTATGCTTTGGCGCATAAGAGATATTTCATCACACATTACGAATACTTACGAGAACCTGCTTTTGTGCGGTGTTTTCACACATATAGCAATGCAGGTTATACTTAATATAGCCGTTGTTACCAATACCATTCCCAATACCGGTATCGCGCTTCCTTTCATAAGCTACGGCGGCTCCAGTGTAATCTTTCTTTTGGCGGAAATGGGCATAGTAATGCGCATTGCGAGAGACTGCGACTTTAAAGATGCACCTCCCGTTAAGAAGAAACGACGCGTGAAAGAGGAAGAGACTCATGAAGAAAGCTAAGAATCGTAAAAGAGTCTCGCCGATACTGATAGTTTTATTTGTATTTGCAGTTCTTTCTCTTGCAGGGTATTTCACCTACAAGTATCTTTTAGAGACATATAGAGTCGTCAATGTATACGTGGAGGGCAACGTTCACTATACCGACGATGAAATCAAAGAACTCATAATGACAGGAGACTACGGTGACAATTCCTTGTATCTTTCCCACAAGTACAAGAACAAAGAAGTCACCGACATTCCTTTTGTCGAGACCATCAACGTTAAGATTCTTTCCAAAGATTCTGTCAAGATTACCGTTTATGAAAAGGCGCTTGCGGGATATGTAGAGTATCTCGGTAAGTATATTTACTTTGACAAAGACGGTATTGTGGTGGAGGCTTCGGAAGAGAGAACCGACGGAATACCCGAGGTTGTGGGAATTGATTTTGACTATGTGGTACTTCACGAGAAGCTTCCGGCCAAGGATGAGGACCTTTTCCTGAAAGTATTAAACATAACCAAGCTTATGGAGAAGTACGAAGTTGATGCCGAGAAGATTTATTTTTCGGGCTTTGACGAGGTTACGCTTTACAAAGGCGACATTACCATTAAGTTAGGCAAAGAAAAAGACTTAGACATTAAGATTATGAATTTAAATGCCATTCTTTCGAAACTTGAAGGAATGAAGGGAACACTTCGCATGGAGAATTACGACGAGTCCACGAAGAGAACTTCTTTTGAAAAAGAAGAAGATTCGCCTGATATGCCCGTCGATAATCAATCGGAAGAATCCGGAGAGGAATCGACGGCTCCCTAAAGAGAGGCTTTAACGTAAATGATAAATATTATTAAGGACCTTATCTCGGGCAAGCGCGTGTGCGTGCTTGGCTACGGAAGAGAAGGTCAGTCATCTGTCAAAAGAATAATGGAAGCAGGCGGTTACAAGTCGCTTACAGTCAGTGATAAGCGCGATGTGTCGGATGATGTTCCGGCCGGCGTATCCTGTGTGTCCGGTGACGGATATCTTGATTGTCTTGATGATTACGATGTTGTCTTTAAGACCCCGGGAATCGTGCTTAACAAGGATATTGCCGATTATAAGTGCGAGATTACATCCCAGACCGAAGTGTTTATGCAGGCTTTCGGTGACAGAATAATCGGTATTACGGGTACTAAGGGTAAGAGTACTACATCATCGCTTATGTATCATGTGCTTAAGACTGCGGGTCTGGATACGGTTTTCGCAGGTAATATCGGTATTCCTGTGTTTGATATAGCTGACGAAATCAAGTCAGGTACTGTTGTAGTTATCGAACTTTCCTGTCATCAGCTTGAATACATCAAGACTTCTCCTCACACAGCAGTTTTACTGAATGTATATGAGGATCATCTCGATCATTACGGCACCAGAGAGAAGTATGGTCTTGCCAAGAAGAATATATACAAGTTCCAGAAGAATACGGATGTTCTTTATACACTTCCCGAAGTAATCAAGGAGTGGGGCGAGGCGCCTTCCGAGACCGTGTATGTGGCTCGTGAAGACAGTCCTGTTAAATCATTTGAAGATTATCCTGCGATTAAGCTTAAAGGCGCTCACAACGTCTTAAACGCGGCTTTTGTATATGATGTGGTTAAAAGGTATGGTGTAAGTGCGGAAACCTTTATAAAGGCGCTTGAGACTTTCGAGCCCTTACCGCACAGACTTGAGTACGCAGGCAATTTCCACGGTGTAGATTTTTACGATGATTCGATTTCCACAACCGTTAAGTCAGCAATAAGTGCGGTTGAAAGCATTAAGAATTCCGCTATATTGCTTGTGGGCGGAATGGAACGCGGAATCGAGTATGAAGAACTGGTTGAATACGTGGCAAAGAGCCGTCTCAAATACCTTGTATGCATGTATGAATCGGGTAAGAGAATCTATGAAATGTATGAGGCTTTAGATAAGTCCGAAAGTGCTCCGAAGGCTGTACTTGTAAGCGATTTGGAGGGCGCCGTAGAGGCTTCTTTGGCCAAAGCGGAAGCGGGAGAAGCGGTACTGTTAAGCCCTGCCGCGGCTAGCTACGGATACTTTAAAAATTTCGAAGAGCGCGGTGACGTATTTAAAAAACTTATAAAAAAATAAGTTTTTATGTCAGATTTTTAGTTGCGAAGTTGACAATTTAATTATATTATAGACTTGGTGAGTTTTTGTGAAGTGAAGGAGGAAATACCTTGCTGGAGATTATAAGTAATGAAGCGGAATCTGCTGCGAAGATCGTAGTTATCGGCGTAGGCGGAGCAGGTAATAACGCTGTAAATAGAATGGTAGAAGAGGATATAGGGGGAGTCGAATTCATCGGTGTCAATACCGATAAGCAGGCACTTCAGCTTTGCAAAGCCCCCAAACTTATTCAGATAGGTGAGAAACTTACAAAAGGACTCGGCGCAGGCGCCAAGCCCGAAATCGGTGAGAAAGCAGCCGAGGAAAGTGCGGAAGTACTTGAGGCTTCCATTCGCGGTGCCGACATGGTATTTATTACATGCGGTATGGGCGGCGGAACCGGTACAGGTGCTGCTCCCGTAATTGCCAAGATTGCCAAGGACATGGGCATTCTTACCGTAGGCGTAGTTACGAAGCCTTTCAGATTTGAAGCACGTCAGCGTATGGTTAACGCCATAAGCGGTATCGATCGTATTAAAGAGAATGTTGATACACTTGTTGTTATTCCCAATGACAAGTTACTTGAGATTATAGATAAGCGCACTCCTTTCCCGGATGCACTTAAGAAAGCCGATGAAGTACTGCAGCAGGCAGTATCCGGCATTACCGACCTTATCAATGCACCCGCACTCATTAACCTTGACTTTGCGGATGTACAGACCGTCATGAAAGGTATGGGCGTTGCTCATATCGGTATCGGTAACGGTAAGGGCGATGACAAGGCTATGGAAGCTGTTAAGATGGCAGTTGAGTCTCCGCTTCTTGAGACCACCATCACCGGTGCCAAGAACGTTATCATTAACATTTCCGGTGACATCACCATGGCAGACGTTGCAGACGCAACCGACTACGTTCGTGAACTGGCCGGCGATGACGTTAACGTTATCTTCGGTGCATTATACTCCAAGGAAGAGCAGGAGACCTGTAAGATTGCCGTTATTGCAACCGGTCTTTCCGTTAACAATAACGACCGTTTGGGACTTACTCCCAGACCCGCAGTTGCGCCCACAACTCCTACGGTTAAGCCTGTACTGCCTCAGTCCACACCGACTGTACAGCCTACAGCAACCTTTAACAGTGATCTTTTCAAGAACACACCTTCCAAGCTTAACAGTAAGGTTGACCCCACCACTCTTGTGGTTCCTGACTTCCTTAAGAAGAAATAATAAGAATTTGACAGACTGCCGTCCGATTGTCGGGCGGCAGTTTTTTATTTCTCATCGAGAATATTTAGTGTATAATAATACAAAATGGTACTGGGGGTACTTATATGAAAAAAGTAAGACATTTTATGGTGGTTATTTCTTTTGCTATTCTTGTGTGCGGATGCGGTAAGGCTAAAGCGCAGCCGGAGGTATCGGTTTCTTCCATCGAAGCCTCGGCAGAATCCGCCGTCACCGACATTTCAGAGTCGGAAGAATCTGTGCCTGAAGCAATACAGGCTATTCTTAACGTTACCAAGACCGAGCCGAATGAATATGATGAGAGCATAGCTTATGATGTGGATTATTATACGAGACTGGTACAGGAGATGTATGGATTGCCCTACTGGAAGGCTTATGGAGTTGCTTCTTTGGTAATCAATCATAATCCGGGACTGGCTGATGCAATGGTAATAAGGTTCATAGACGGTGGAGTAGCTCCTGAAGGATTTGAGTCTCTTTTTGAGGGCTTTTTCTTAGACAGATACAGCGATTCCGAGACAATTCAATATGCAAAGGCTTATGCATACTATCTTACCAAATATATTTTAGATAATTATTCTTTTGCTGAATTTGCAGATAATAACTATCGGGAAGAATGGCTTAAGGCAAAGGGAAGTAAGAGCGAATACGTCTATGATGACATCGATGAATTGATGGAAGAGGCAACAATAACGAAAGACAGAACACAGTATACTATAACTGTCGGCGAACATGACTGGATATGCGGAAACGAGACTTGGGTTAAGGATGCAGGAGAACTCTATTCTGTAATACACACCAGCGAAAGAGATGTAAGACGTCTTCGTGAAGAGTTGAAAGCTGATGCACCGGAGTGGTTTGAAAATGTTGCAAGTAAAAGAACTGTTAAGTTTACTCTGTTTGAAGCTGAAGATGCTTCATTTACACACTTATCTTCAGATGGTGTGGAAACGATTTTCCTGGGACATAATACATTTGCAGCCACTCACGAATACGTACATGCGCTTTCGTATACCACCACAGATCCAAACATGGCTTGGCTGGTAGAAGGTGCAGCTGTTCGTTATTCAATGAAATATTTGGCTGATTTAGGTTTTTACGATAGCAAATTTGAGGATGTTCTTAATGGTGCAAGCCTGGATGATTATCTGGCGGAGATTAAAGCTGAGAATAGCGATGAATGGCCGGCATATACTGAAGCAGTACGTGCCAAATATAATGTGTTAAAGGAAAAGCACGGAGATAAATATGTCGATAGGGTGTATAGGTATATAGCTGAAGCACAAACGGAACTTGAAAGGGGAGAACCGTTCAACGGAGACACTATTGCGGATGGATATTATGAAGCAAACGAAAACTATGTAGGGAATGGAGCGCTTACGGACATTTATAAGAATTCTATAGAAAGTAAACTTACATATGGCGGAGCTTACGTGGCGACAGATTTGCTGATACAGAAGTTTGGGGCGGATAAAGTACTGACTTATTTAGGAAATGGAGATGATTTCGAGGGGGAATTCGGCTGTACGATTCAAGAATTCTTGGATGAGATCAGAAAAAGCGGAAGTTATAACGACGCATTTATTTATGAGCCGTAAGAAAAAGCCGAGGATTTGTCCTCGGCTTTCAAAAATCAAAAAACTATTTTTCGAAGATATAAGCTTCTGCGGAGAAATCCTCTTGAGCTCTGCCATAGCGCCTAAGTGGATTATGGGAGAAGATGTTTATACCATGTTTCCCTGCAAAGGTTTCTATATCTTCCGAACCGGCAAATCGGTGATATACACAAAGCACCTTGTCCTCGAATACTCTGAGCACCAGCTGTGAACCTGTAGGATTGTTGTAGCTCTTGGTATCGGCGCAGTTAAAGAAAGTGTAACCGTCTTTGATAATCGGAGCGGCCTCACGGTAGAAATCTATGCCTCCGTCAAGAAGTCCCCACTGATGATCGGACAAATCATATACATCGCCGCTTAAGCCCATACGACCAAGAAAAGTAGCGCAGATGGAATAGAATATGCGTGAATCGCTGTCGGTAGCGCGCATAACAGCCCATATCTGGCTCTGCTCGGGGCGGATAACTCTGTGAAGGTTAGCGGCAATAAGCGGAAGAGAGGATATCTCGTGAGCATCCGAAAAACTTGCCTGAGATGCAAGCTCCATAAAGGAAGGCTCGAGCCTGTGACCGCCGCTTGAACAATTTTCGATTACAAGGTCGGGAAGCTCGCGACGCATTTTCTTAAAGTATTCCTGAGTCGCAAGCACCTTTTTACGAAGATTCTCGCCGGGGCCTTCGGGACCGTCACAGCCTATACCCATTGTGTCATTATAATCGACTTTAATATAGCCAAAGCCGTTATCCTTAAGATTACCGATTACATATCGATCGAGATATGCATCAACGTACGGATCTTCCATATCCCAGAACCTTGCTCCGCCTACGGTAAGCGGAACCCCGTCCTTTTTGACAAAATGCTCGGGATTGTCATACACACCCGACTTAGGCGCAGCTACTTCGAATTCATACCAAATACCGGGAATCATGCCTTTACCGCGAATATAATCGGTAAGCTCACGAAGTCCGTTAGGAAAGCGATTCTTATTGATGCTCCAGTCACCTCTGTATTCCCACCAGTTGCCGCAATCAGAATACCAGCCGGAGTCCATTACAAGGAACTGAATACCCTTGCCGGCAATCTTATCGGCAAGTTTTTTGAGGTTATCAATTGTAGGATTGCCCCAGGTGGCGCAATATTCATTAAAGGTAATGCCCATCTTATTATCAACGGGGCTGATGTCAGGATGCTGAGCTTTAACAAGCTTGTCGCATACTTCCTCAAGCGATGAACCCGTAGCGACAACGGCCTTTGGAGCCACAAATGTTTCGCCGGGCTTAACGGTCTTAGTCCATTGTCCGAAATCTCTGTCGGCAATACCACCGGAAACCCTTACCACATCGCCTGCACGAACGGTAAGCTCAATCTGCCACGAAGCGGGAGAGTATAACTGCACTGCGGTAAAAGAATGCGTCTCACTATCCTCAAGCGCCACAAAGGGAAAATACTTTCTTACGGGCATCGAGCCTACATTACCAAACTTCTCCACACGGAAAGCCATATTGTTCCAGGAATGCTCCATATTAAGCTCTGCAAGATCATCGGTCTTTAGCCGACCCTCCGCACTCCAGAAGGAGAGTATACGATGAATTTTATCTGCCTTAACTTCCGGCAAAAGAAAAGAGGTAAGCATTTCGAGCGTAACAGGCGCACCGGAACCGTTTTCAAAAGAAGTAACGACCTCTGTAGCATCGCTGTAAGGACTCTTCTCATAAGATACCGTAAGCTTCAAACCGTCATCGGAGGTAAGAGTAGTCTGAGAACCGCTCTCGTATGTATTGTTAAAACGTCTCATGGACGAATTATCAAGCATGGTGAGACCGCAGGAATAGAATCCGCAGTATTCATCGCCTGTAAATTTGCACTGTGCAAGGTTCTTTATGTTCATTGGAAATTATCCTTTCTTTTTTCTTTTACTATACATCAAAATTGTAAATTAGTAAAACGATTTATAAGGCATAAATACAACTATTTTTATAGATAAGAAGTTGCATGTATGTTAGAATTATTAAGACCGAAAGGTTAGAGGAGGTTATTATGAACATGAAAGTTTTGCTTGATGTGGCGATGCCGCCGGAGCCGGCGCTTAAAGGTGTGGCGCACGGAATCAATTGGATTATCGCGTTTATCATAATTGCTTTTGCCATTGCGATTGTGAGCGTAATCATTATCAGAAAAGGTGTAAAAAAGTATAAAGCAGATGAGAAACTCACGTCGCCGTTTGATGTACCCGAGGCGGCGGAAGACAAGGCGGAAGAATAGGAGGAACCTGTATGTTTTTATTTTACATGATAGGGTTACCCATAGCACTTCTTGCAGGAACCATACTGCTTACACTTATGGTGGAGTTCCCTATAATCTACTGCACGGGCATTACACGCAATAAGAAATATATCGTGGCTGTCAATGCACTTACAAATGTATGTCTTAACGCGGGAATCATAATTGTGTTCCTCTTTGACATGTCGGGTACGCAATGGAAGCTCGAAAGAGATATCTGCATCTGGACACTTTTTGCAGAATTGACTCTTATTCCTGTTGCCGAAGCGGTTCTTTATTTCATGATATCCAAGAAATCAAGTATCAAAGTATTGCTTGTAACATATGTGGCTAACTTTGCGTCATTCATATTTGGACTGTTTGTGACCGGTCTTTTGACAGATAGGGGCATTCACGGAATAAGCAGGTTCTTTATCAAATTATTCGGAGGTTTCAGATGGTAGAATACGCGGTACTTGATGCAGGAATGGGCGGATTGGTAATAATACTCGGCGGAGTGGCGGCTGTAGTTTTTGTCGTTATGGCGGTAATAATACTAAGGTTCAGCATCCGCGCCATCAAAAGTGAACTAAAGAAAGAGGCCGAAGCGGAGCAGCTTGATGCTCAGCAGGCCAAAGAAGAGGATGTTAAGGCAGAACAGAAGGATGAAGAAGTTTAAGGATAATATAACAGGAATTGAATACTTCATCGTACATGCCTGTGTTGAGACCATTTGCTTTTATCTGTTAAGGCTTCATTATCCGTTGTTACTTGCGGGAACGATTGCTTTTACTTATGACTTCTTTGCGTTCCTGCCGCAGGGCATAATCGGTAAGTTTATAGAGTCGCACAAGAAACTGCCTTACGAGACAATCGGTAATCTCTTGATGCTTGGAGCAATTTTCCTTGTGGCGTCGCCGGTGCATGCGCTGCACATATCCGGTTATGTAGTGCTCGGTATCGGTAATGCCATCATGCATGAGTGCGGTGCGATTGCGACGGTTACGGAGAGCAGAGGTAAGATATTTCAGTCCGCGCTATTTGTGTCCGGCGGAGGAGTAGGTATAGTTATAGGCCAGACTATGGGTATCAATCAGGTTCCCTGGCAGTGGTTGATTATCCCTGCAGTGTTATCGGAAGCATGTGCTCTGGTAGCGCGCAAGTCTGTTCGCAAGGGTACATATCCGACATTCAATGTTGTTGAGAAAAAGTTTTCTCCGTGGACGATTCTTCTGGTAGCTTTTCTGGTTACCGCAGTAAGGAGTTATCTCGGCTACGCTATACCGATTTCTTGGAACAAGGAACTGTGGCAGACCATACTCCTTTTCGGAATCATGGGACTCGGTAAAGCGCTCGGCGGATACTTTGTGGACAGGATAGGAGCGTGGAAGACTGCAGTGTTCAGTACGCTGGCGGCAATTCCGTTCCTTATATTCGGCGATAAGATAATGGTGGTGTCGGTTATAGGCGTTTTCTTTTTCTCGATGACCATGAGTATCACTTTTGCCATGTGTTTAAGCATACTTAAGTCCAGTCCGGGACTTGCTTTCGGCGTGACTACGGCGGCTTTGTTTATAGGTTTGGTACCTGCTTTCTTTGTAAGGTTTGGTTTGCTTACAAATGCAATTTTGATTGTGATTCTTTCCATAGCTTGTTGCGTTCTTTTGAGTAAAACACTTAAGAAGTGATTGGTTACCATAACTTATTGACATAAGTTAACATAAGCATTATAATGACTTATGTAACCAGTGTTTGTTTCTTTTTCCAAGAGGAGAGAACAATTATGAAATGTCCGTTTTGCGGTCATCCGGATACCAGTGTTATTGACTCAAGACCCGCCGATGACAACAGTTCCATCAGACGTCGCCGTGTGTGCAGCGCCTGCGACAAGAGATTTACCACATACGAAAAGGTGGAGACGATTCCGCTCATTATCGTTAAGAAGGACAAGAATCGTGAGACCTACGATCGCAGAAAGCTTGAAGGCGGCGTATTGAGAGCGTGTCATAAGCGTCCCGTTACCGCATCGGAAATCAGTCGTATCGTGGATGAAGTCGAGACCGAAATCTTCAGCCGTGAAGAGAAGGAAATCGACAGCCACGTAATCGGTGAGCTCGTAATGCAGAAGCTTAAGGATGTCGACGCAGTTGCGTATGTTCGTTTCGCTTCCGTATACAAGGATTTTAAGGATGTAGACACATTCATGGACGAGCTTAAGAAGATGCTTAAGTAAGATTGTATTTTTAAAGGTGCAAAGTGGGTTTTGCACCTTTTTATATTGACTTTTGGTCTTAAATAAGATACAAATACATTGTCAAATTAATAACGAAGCTAAAGGAGATAAGAAATGAAAGCTTTTAAGAAATTATGGAGGCTGATTATCTTATCGGCCACACTTACTGTTGCACTTTGCGCATGCGGAGGCGACAAGGCGGGTGACGCTTCGAAGCATATCACCATAGGAATTCCTCAGGATTTATCAGACAGTCTTGACCCCCATGAAGCTTTGGCGGCAGGAACGAGAGAAATTCTTTTTAACATTTATGAAGGCTTGGTTAAGCCTGATTCAAACGGTGATTTAAAACCCGCTGTGGCAGATGAATATTCAGTATCCGAAGACGGACTTACTTACACTTTCCATTTGAGAAAGGGTGTTAAGTTCCATAACGGTAAAGATGTAACGGCGGACGATGTTTTATACAGTATCAAACGCAACGCCGATCCGGACAGCACTCTTGCCAACGCATCGGCTTTTTCTAATGTTAAGGAGTATAAGGCTGACGGAGAGAACATCGTTATCACTCTTAACAAGAAAGACGGCGACTTCTTACAGACCATGACAATTGCCATTGTTCCCGAAGGCGTTGACAATCTTTCCACACAGCCTTGCGGTACAGGCCCTTACAAGTTTGTATCCCGTTCACCTCAGGAGAACATCATCTTAAAGAGATTTGCGGATTACTGGGGCGAGAAGGCATACATAGAAGATGTAACCCTTAAGATTTGTGCCAATGCAGATTCCATCACAATGGATTTGCTCGGCGGTTCCGTAGATTTCTTTGCACGTATTACCGCTTCACAGGCATTACAGCTTAAGGATTCCAACTTCAACATTGAAGAAGGTACCATGAACCTTGTTCAAGCTATGTACTTAAACAACGCAGTTGAGCCTTTCAACAACGAGAAGGTTCGTCAGGCACTTTGCTACGCAGTAGACCCCAAGGAAATCATTGACTTTGCTTTTGACGGCAAGGGTACAGAGCTTGGCTCTTCCATGTTCCCTGCATTCGGTAAGTACTTCGTTAAGGAGATTAACGATGTTTACAACCCCGATATTGAGAAGGCCAAGGAATTACTTAAAGAAGCCGGCTACGAAAACGGATTTTCTTTTGCAATCAAGGTTCCTTCCAACTATCAGCCTCATATCGATACCGCGCAGGTTATCGTAGAGCAGCTTAAGAAAATCGGTGTAAATGCCGAGATTAAGCTTGTTGAGTGGGATTCATGGCTTTCAGACGTTTATGTGGGACGTGATTTCGAAGCTACCGTTGTAGGTGTAGACGCTTCCACAATGACAGCCAAGGCTATGCTTGAAAGATTTACATCCGACAGCAGCAAGAACTTTGTTAACTTTAAGAGCGACGCTTATGATGCCGCTTTCAATAACGCAATCAACGCTACCGACGATGCTACGGCAACCGAGTACTACAAGGAATGTGAATGGATTCTCGCTCGCGAAGCGGCCAACGTTTACATCCAGGACCTTGCCGAGATGGTAGCCATCAACAATAAGTACACAGGATACGAGTTCTACCCTATCTATGTACTTGATATCGCTAAGATTAGACCTGCGAAATAGAGCCGGAATAAGTCAAAAAGACTTGTTCGAAGGCGATCGATAATAAAGCACGAAGTGGTTTATTATATAGGGCACAAGCCCCTTAATATGTAGAAAGAAGGTGAGAGCATGAAATATGTCTTAAAGAAGATAGGTACTTTGATACTGACTCTTTTGGCTGTTTCTGCTCTCGTTTTCTTTGCTTTTTCTTTTATACCCGCAAGTCCTGCTTTGTCTAAGCTTGGTACCGAGGCTACGGCAGAGAAAATTGCGGAGCTTAATCATCAGATGGGCTTAGACCGTCCTGTACTTGTACGATTCGGCGAATGGGTTGCCGGCATTGTGCACGGAGATTTCGGTATTTCTTACAGTTACAACACTCCGGTAACACAGCTTTTATCGGAGAAAATTGCGGTTACCATGTTGTTATCGGTAATGGCTATTCTTATTACGGTTATTCTTTCATTTCCTCTGGGTATTTATGTGGCGCGTAAGAGCGATTCTAAGCTCGACGTGTTCTTTACCACGGTTAACCAGATGATAATGAGCATTCCGTCTTTCTTTTCGGGAATTCTCATAACCCTTATATTCGGACTGATACTTCATGTATTCACTCCGGGGGCTTATGTTTCATATAAAAGGGACTTTTTCAGGTGCGTGGCGTATCTGGTATTTCCGGCGCTTTCGATAGCACTTCCCAAGATTTCCATGGTTGTTAAACTTCTTAAAGATACAGCACTCAAGGAAGCTGACAAGGACTATGTGCGTACCGCATATTCGCGCGGCAATCGTACCAAGGCCGTATTTTACAAGCACGTGCTTAAGAATGCGATTATTCCTGTAATTACCTTCCTTGGCATGACTTTTGCGGATATTATTGCCGGCAGTATTATTGTGGAGCAGGTATTTGGTGTTCCGGGACTCGGACGCATACTTCTTACGTCGATTTCGGGAAGAGATTATCCTGTGGTGGAGGCAATCATTCTTTTGCTGGCGACTGCAGTTGTAGTAAGCAATCTTATCGTGGATCTTCTTTACAAGAAATTCGATCCCCGTATTCATGTATAGAGGCTTTGGATGGACAAGAGTAAGAATCAAAAAGTAAAGTTCATAATCGGCCTTACGCTCGTAGGCATCATTTTCCTTATGATGATTGCGGGTATTTTCTGCACGCCTTACGATCCTCTTGCGATGGATATGTCTGCTAAGTTCGCGGGCGTTTCCTTTAAGCATATTATGGGATGCGACAATTTCGGTCGTGATATATTCTCAAGAGTGCTTGTGGGTGTAAGAGAGACGATGTTCGTGTCTGCGACGGTAGTATTTATCGGTACTTTTGTGGGCATTATCATCGGTACCGTGACGGGATATTTCGGCGGATGGGTAGATGAGATACTCATGCGTATTAACGATGCGGTGCTTGCTTTCCCTTCGGTGCTTCTGGCACTTCTTGTAATCGGTGTTCTTGGTGGCGGTACACATTCTTTGATTATCGCTCTCGGTATTGCTTTTGTGCCGAGCTTTGCGCGTATTGTGCGCGGTGAAGTGCTGAGAATACGTAACCTTGACTATATTCAGTGTGTGCGCCTTTATGGTGCAAGCCACTTAAGAATAATTGTGGTTCATATATTGCCTAACCTTCGTACGGTTTTATTATCGAGCGTACTTATCGGCTTTAACAATGCCGTACTTGCCGAAGCGGGTATGAACTACCTCGGTATGGGCACACAGCCCCCGAATCCGAGTCTCGGACTTATGCTGTCCGAAGCTCAGTCGGTTATATTCACCAATCCCTGGAACGCTATTTTCCCGGGACTTGTGATTGTTATGATGATACTTGGATTTTCCCTTCTTTCGGACGCAATGGAGAACAAATCATGAGCATGTTAAAAGTAGAAGATTTGTGCATAAAAGTTCATGATAAGAAGACTACCGACACCTTAGTATACGATGTCGATCTTGAGATGGAAAAAGGCGACATTTTAGGTATCGTAGGTGAGTCGGGTTCGGGTAAGACGATGACTGCGCTTGCCATCGCAGGACTCCTCAGTCGTCACGATATGGAGAAGAGCGGTCATATTACCTTTGAAGGCATTAACCTTCTTGAGGTAGAGCGTAAGGTTCTTCGTAAGATTCAGGGCAATGAGATAAGCATGGTCTTCCAGGAGCCGCTCAACTCGCTCAATCCCCTTAAGAAAGTAGGCTGGCAGGTAGAGGAAAGTCTTCGTGTTCATACGGTTATGGACAAGGCCGAGATGAAAGAACGTGCCATTCAGGCTCTTCGCGATGTGGAGCTTGATAACCCTGAGGCAGTTTATAACAGCTATCCTCATGAGCTTTCGGGCGGTATGAGACAGCGTGCCATGATTGCGGCCGCCATGATTATTCAGCCGAGACTCTTGATTGCTGATGAGCCTACGACTGCGCTTGATGTCACCATTCAGGCGGAAATTGTGGAACTTTTAAAGCGTATTAACAAAGAGCGCGGCACCGCGATTCTGTTCATTTCACACGACTTAAGTCTCGTTAACAGCCTTTGCGAGCGTGTGCTTGTAATGCAGAACGGACTTGTGGTGGAAAGCGGTAACTGCGAAGAAATATTCAGAAATCCCAAGCAGGAATACACGAAGAAACTTATCAATGCAATCCCTAAGAACCCTTTCTTTAAAGAGGCATAGAACATGGGCAATATTTTAGAGGTCAGAAATTTAAGCGTAGAATTTAAGAAAGACAAGAAGCCTTTTTTTGCCGTAAGCGATGTTTCTTTTGATGTCAAAGAAGGAGAAATTTTAGGCCTTGCGGGCGAGTCGGGATGCGGTAAGTCGAGCTTATCCCGTGCTATATTGGGTATCCAGAAGAAAGGTGTTACAGGCAGCGTCAAGCATTTTGCCAAGCGTCCGCAGATGGTATTTCAGGACCCTGCGGGAAGCCTTAATCCTTCGGAAAAGATAGAGTTTATTTTGGAGGAGCCCATAAAGGTTAAGGGGCACTTTGACAAGGAAGAGAGAAAGCGTCGTGTTCGCGACATGCTTAAGAAGGTGGATCTTGACGAGGAGATACTCGACAGATATCCTCATGAGCTTTCGGGCGGACAGCGCCAGAGAGTATGTATTGCCGCAGCGCTTATGCAGGAGCCGAGGTTCTTGATAGCGGACGAGCCTGTATCGGCACTTGATGTAACGGTTCAGAGCCAGATACTTGACTTGCTTCGTCGCCTTCACAAGGAACTTGGTATTGCGATACTCTTTATTTCGCACGATTTGCGAGTAATATACAATCTCTGCGACCGTGTAATGGTCATGAAGTCCGGCAAGATTGTGGAGATGGGCGAGCTTAATGACGTATACTTTAATCCGCAGCACGAATATACGAAGTCGCTCATGGACGCCGCCAAGACAAAATATTTAAAATAGGGGTTAAGTAATAGCCGTATCCCTCCGATATAATAGATGACAGCAAAGGAATGCTGGGGGTTGATTCCCGTTAATAAACGGATTATAATCAATATGTATAGTGATTATGTAAACCCTTCATACGGAGGATTCAGACATGGCAATTAACTTATTTTCCGATTACGGCGGATTTTACAATTCATATAAAGTAACTGACATCCCCAAGGTAGATGTTGAGGCGGTTAAGAAGCAGGATGAGATCAAGGCACAGGAAGCTTTGGCACTTCCCAAGATTGAGACCCCTATTGAGCCGGCTAAGCCCGACTTACGTACCAAGACCGCAGATCTTGACAATATCTCCCTTACATTCAACACGGGCGATGATTATTCTTATCTCGGAAGCGAGTTTGAAATCGAGAAGCTTGATATCAACAGAGCGATTTCAGATATGCACAAGGATAAGATTCTTGAAGACTATCAGTACTTTGTAGGAACGCAGAATGATGACAACAGTACTTATTCCGGTGAAGACGGTAAAGTATTTGTAAAGTTTTAATTAGTTAAGAAGAGGTATTTGTGATATAATTAGGGCGTCTTTTTGAAGACGCCCTAATATTTTGCCCCAATGACGAGGATAATACATGTTCAGAAGATTCTATCCTTCGGAAATGAAGGAATCTACATACAGTATTGATTTTGACACATTATACGACGTGGGATACCGAAACGTAATTTTTGATATCGATAACACCTTAGTTAAGCACGGCGCGCCTCAGACGGAAGAGTCGCAGAAGCTGCTCAAGGGTCTTATGGATAAGGGTTTCGGTGTTCTTTTTTTGTCCAACAATAAGGAACCCAGGGTTAAGATGTTTAACGACCCTGTAGGTGCTCAGTACATTTATAAAGCCGGCAAGCCTGCCGTTAAGGGATATCTTAAGGCAGTGGGAATGCTGGGCGGTACCGTGGAGAACACTTTGTTCGTGGGTGACCAGCTCTTTACTGACGTATGGGGCGCCAATAAAGCGGGTATGCACACGATTCTTGTTAAGCCCATCGATAAGCACGAGGAGATTCAGATTGTTTTAAAGCGAATCCTCGAGAAGCCTATCCTTGCGTCATACAGAAGATATATGAAAAAGAAAGCGCAGTTCGGACTTATCGGCAATCCCGTAGGCCATTCGAAATCTCCGCTTATTCATAACACTTTTGCGGAGCTTCGCGGTGACAATCTTGAGTACAATTTGTATCAGCTTGAGGAGTCTGAACTCAAGGGCGCATTATCCAAGTTCAGAAAGCTCGGCGTTAAAGGCCTTAATGTTACAATCCCGTACAAAGAAAAAGTAATACCTTTCCTCTGCGGAGTGAGCGAGACTGCAAGCAAAATAGGTGCGGTCAATACTTTAAAACTCACAGGTAAAGGTTATTACGGTACCAACACCGACATAATAGGAATCAAGAGAACCTTTAAGGTTAAAGATATAACCGTTAAGGGCAGGCAGGGCGTAGTACTCGGAGCAGGCGGCGCCGCCAAGGCCGCGGCTTATGCTTTGTATGCGGAAGGTGCTTCCAAAGTACTGGTTATAAACAGAACTTTTGAAAAGGCGCAGAGCCTGTGCTTAAGCCTTAATCAGGCTTTTGAGACTAATGTATTTGAAGCATATCCTTTGTCCGGAAGCCCCACTATTGAGCAGGGAAGCGTGTGTATTCAGACCACATCACTCGGCTTAAAGGGAGAAGAAGCGCTTATAACGGATGATTCTTTTTACGAAAGACTCAGCGCGGCTATCGAGACTGTACCCATGAAGACGACAGATTTCCTCGACAGATGCAAGGCTGCGGGTATTAAATGGTCTAACGGATTTTCGATGCTTTTGTATCAGGCGGTCGAGGCTTATGAAATTTGGAACAACTGCGCGCTTACCGCGGAGCAGATTGATGTCGTAAGGAGAAAACTTGAGAATGAATAATATCATACTTATCGGTTTTATGGGCTCGGGCAAGACGACGATAGGAAGGCTTCTTGCCGAGGAGTATTCGCTTGAATACTATGATATAGATGAATTTATTGAAGAGAATACCAAGATGAGTATTCCCGAGATTTTCAAGAAGGCGGGAGAGAGCTGGTTCAGGGATCAGGAGGCATTTGCGCTTACTTGTCTTACCGACGCGACGAATCGCCTTATAGCTACCGGCGGCGGCATCGTGGAGAGAGAAGAAAATCTTGAGACTCTTAAGAAGGGTGGCACGGTTATTTATCTTAAGGCATCGCCCGATAAGTTATGGACAAGAGCCGGCAAGGACCCCAATCGACCGCTGTCAACCGATCTTGCGTCATTCAGAAAGCTTTTTGAGCGCAGGAAGGCCCGCTACGAGGCTGCTGCGGATATTGTAATAGACACAGGCAATTTATCTGTCGAGAGAACTGTAGAGGCCATTAAAAAGGCTTTGGCGGATGTTAATCCCACGGAGGAATAATACATGAAATTACTGGTAGTTAACGGACCCAATCTCAATATGCTGGGTAAGAGAGACCCGGCAGTATATTCAAGCCGTACTTACGAGGATTTGCTTCAGATGATAGGCGATAAAGCTTCTGAGCTTAACATGACGGTGGAAGTATTTCAGAGCAATCATGAAGGCGCCATAATCGACAGACTTCAGGACGCAATGGAAGACGGAACGGAAGGGCTTGTCATTAATCCGGGCGCATATACGCATTACAGCTATGCGATTCATGATGCGCTTGAGATTCTTTCTTTTCCCAAGATTGAGGTACATATTTCGGACATTAATACCAGAGAAGAGTTCAGACGTGTATCGGTTACAAGGCCCGCGTGCGACGGACAGATTGTGGGAGAGGGCTTTGAAGGTTATCTTCACGCTATGGAGATGATTGCCTCGGGAGCGGTCGGATAGGCGTTTTCATTTTCTTTGAAAAAACAGTTGAAAATGAGTGAATAATAGTATAAAATACTTAGGAATTATTTGTGTTTCATATTTAGGAGGATTAAAATGATTTCTGCAGGCGATTTCAGAAATGGTGTTACCATTGATATCGATGGAGCTATTTTTCAGATTATTGAATTCCAGCATGTTAAACCCGGTAAGGGCGCTGCTTTTGTACGTACTAAGCTTAAGAACATCATCAACGGCGGTGTTGTAGAGCGTACTTTCAGACCTACCGAAAAGTTCCCTCAGGCACGTATCGACAGATTCGATATGCAGTATTTGTACAATGACGGTGATTTATACACCTTCATGAACATGGAGAACTACGAACAGATCGCTCTTAACAACGAGACTATCGGCGACGCTCTTAAGTTCGTTAAAGAGAACGAAGTATGTAAGGTATGTTCATACCAGGGATCTGTATTCATGGTTGAGCCCCCTCTCTTCGTAGAACTTGAGATTACCGATACCGAGCCCGGCTTCAAGGGTGATACCGCTACAGGCGCTACCAAGCCCGCTATTGTTGAGACAGGTGCGCAGGTTGCAGTTCCGCTTTTCGTTAACCAGGGCGATGTTATCAAGATCGATACACGTACAGGCGAGTACTTATCCAGAGTTTAATCTGCTTATTTGATTCATAGATATGCCGAGAGACAACAGTTACTGTTGTCTCTTTTTTATTGCCATACAAGAGTCGACAGTCATAACTATTCAAAAGGCCGAATATCGGCCGTCAACGCATTCAGCGATTAGAAAGGACTATCATGAATTTTAAAGAATTTGAAGAAAAGATTATTTCACACTTAAATGAATACTACGAGGACAAAGCAACCGTTACGGTTAAGGATGTTGTCAAGAATAACGGGGTAGCGCTTAGGGGAATTACGGTTTCTTTTGCCGGAATCAATATTTCACCCACTATATATTTAAATGACTTGTACAGGGACTACGAAAACGGTGAAAGCATAGAAGGTATATGCTCCAAGATGACGGAGATGATTGATGACGCGCAGGTCAAAGAAGACGTGGATGTTTCATTCATCAGGGATTACGAGTGCATGAAGGAGAGGGTGCTTTGCAAGTTAGTTAACAAGGCCAAGAACAAGGCATATCTCAATACGGTGCCGCACATCGATTTTCTGGACCTTGCGGTGGTGTTTTATACCATTATTTCGGACGGCTCCTTTGGAAGCGGTACAATTACCGTGACTAACGACCAGTTTAAGGACTGGGGCGTGTCTGTCGATACGGTTTATGAAGATGCGAGAAAAAATACCATAAGAATCCTCGGCGGAAACGTATCTTATATAGAGGATGTGATTATATCCTTATTAAGAGAAAGGAGACATATGAGCATCGATGAAATCGAGAAGTTTATGCAGGAATGCGAGGGGGCGTCGAAACTTCCTATGTACGTGCTTACAAACGGGCCTAAGACTCTCGGCGCAGCTTGCATTCTGGATAATGATAAGCTTAACGAATTCAGCGATGAGATGGAGTCGGACCTCTTTATTTTGCCCTGTTCGATTCACGAGACGATTCTTCTTCCTGTATCGTCAGGATACGATCCCGAGATACTTGGGGCGATGGTAAGGGAGATAAATGATTCGGAAGTGGAGAAGACAGATTACCTGTCGGATTCAGTGTATAGATACAGGCGTAACACAGGCTTGTTGGAGATTGCTTAAGAGTATCTTAAATTGACTTTTTAAGCCCTGTTATGATATCATGTAGAAGTTGATTTCGTGGAAATGATGTCATAACGAACGCATCCGTAGTATAATGGATAGAACGGAGGCCTCCGACGCCTTTGATGCAGGTTCGATTCCTGTCGGATGCATTAGGGATTATATAGTATGAGTAAGAAACGTAGAAAAGATCATGATTCCTTTAAGGATTCATTCGCACAATTTAACAGCGCAATGCAGGACAATCTGCTTCTTGTTAAGGAGTGGATTACCGATATAGGTAAGGTTTTGTTGCCCTTGCTTTTGGTGATACTGGTGTTTATTACCGTAGCGATTTCTCTTAACGCAAGAGACCGCGTGGAGCAGGCCACGGAGGAAGCCAAGAGCGTACTCGAAGAGGCCAAGGCTGATGTCCAGGAAGTCAAGGAAACTGTATTCGAAGAAGACGCTTACCCCGACATCAACAAGCTGATTTATCGTTATTATGAGGCTCTTGAGATGGCCGATATCGATATCCTTATTGATATTCACAGCAACGTTACGCAGACAGAGCTTCTTCGCCTTCAGAAGATGTGTGAGTACATCGACAGATACGAGAACATTCATGTATATACCAAGCCCGGTCCATACATAGATACTTATATTGCTTATGTTATGAGTGATGTATTTCTTGTGGGACAGGAGGAGAGCGTTCCCGGTCTTTCTGCATTCTATATCTGCAAGAATGACGACGGTGCTTACTACATCAATACAAGTGAATTGTCTCAGGAAGAGGCACTTTACATTAAGAACGTAACCCTTCAGAGCGACGTGGTGGACCTTAAGAACTCTGCAAGAGTTTCATATAACAAGGCAATGGAGAACAATCCCGACTTAAGCGAGTTCTGGGCTGACTTATCGGTTAATCTCGATCTTGCTGTAAGTGAAGAGATGGCTCTTGAGGCCAAGCTTAAGACTCAGCTTGAAGATGAGATGAACGAAGATGTATCAGGCAATGAAGAGAACCCTGAAGAGGTGCCTACAGAGCCTGTTGTACGACGCGTGAAGGTGCTCGACAGAGTTAACGTCAGAAAGTCTGCCAGCCAGACAGCCGATAAGATCGGCAGCGCCGGCGCCGGAGAGACATATGTGCTTTTGGAGCATATGACCAACGGTTGGAGTAAGATAAGTTACAACAGCGGCGAAGGCTACATTAAGAGCGAATACCTTGAGGAAGTTGAGGATGTAAGCAAGATTCAGGCATCCGGCACTGTTACGGTTATTACCGCAAGTCTTAATGTAAGAAGCGAGCCGTCTCAGACTGCTCAGCGTATAGGAGCACTTACCAACGGCCAGATAGTAGACCTTGTGGAATACGTCGAAGGCGGAGAGTGGTGCAAGATTAAATTCAACGACCAGATCGGCTATATAAAGTCCGAATTTGTGGAGTAATTTAAAGAGACTCGAAAGAGTCTCTTTTTTATTGCAGAACATGAAAAAACAAAAAAAGCAACGTATTAAGTGGGTTTGAAGGGTGCGTTGGATTATTGTATACAAGTATGATTGTACAAAGTGAACAAAAATAAATACAAAAATTTTACTAATTTAATGTAATAAAGTAGTTGTATAAAACCCTTTTTTTGACATATAATCAGAAAAGTAAAAAAGAGAAAATGTATAGGTTTTCTTTTGAGGAGGATAATTTATGTCATACGTTGATGATGTGTACAAATTGGTGGTTGAGAAGAACCCCGCACAGCCCGAGTTCCATCAGGCAGTTAAGGAAGTTTTGGAGTCTTTGAGAGTAGTTATCGAAGCTAACGAAGAGAAGTTCAAGAAGGACGCTCTTCTTGAGAGACTTACCACTCCCGAGAGACAGATTCTTTTCAGAGTACCGTGGGTAGATGATAAGGGTCAGGTTCAGGTTAACAACGGTTTCCGTGTACAGTTTAACAGTGCTATCGGACCTTACAAGGGTGGTTTGAGACTTCATCCCAGTGTAAATCTTGGTATTATCAAGTTCTTAGGTTTTGAGCAGATTTTCAAGAACTCTCTTACAGGACTTCCCATCGGCGGCGGTAAGGGTGGTTCCGACTTCGACCCCAAGGGCAAGTCAGACCGCGAAGTTATGGCTTTCTGCCAGAGCTTTATCAACGAACTTTACAGACATATAGGAGCAGACACCGACGTTCCCGCAGGTGACATCGGAACAGGCGCTCGTGAAATCGGTTATATGTACGGTCAGTACAAGAAGCTTACCGGCCTCTACGAAGGCGTTCTTACAGGTAAGGGCTTAAGCTACGGCGGATCTCTTGCAAGAACCCAGGCTACAGGTTACGGCCTTCTTTACATGACTGATGAAATGCTTAAGTGCAACGGTGTTTCTCTTAAGGGTAAGACAGTTGCAGTATCCGGTTCCGGTAACGTTGCTATCTACGCAATCGAGAAGGCATGGCAGCTTGGCGCTAAGCCCGTTACATGTTCCGACTCTACCGGTTGGGTATACGATCCCGAAGGTATCGATGTTGCACTTCTTCAGGAAGTTAAGGAAGTTAACAGAGCGCGTCTTACAGAGTACGCTGCTAAGAGACCTTCAGCTCAGTACCACGACAAGGCTACCGAGAAGAACAATCAGTGGACCGTTAAGGTTGATGTTGCACTTCCTTGCGCAACTCAGAACGAGCTTAACCTTGATGACGCTAAGACCCTTGTTGCCAACGGCGTAATCGCTGTATGTGAAGGCGCTAACATGCCTACCACTCTTGAAGCTACAGAGTACTTCCAGAAGAACGGCGTATACTTCGTACCCGGTAAGGCAGCCAATGCAGGCGGTGTTGCTACATCCGCACTCGAAATGAGCCAGAACTCCGAGAGACTTTCATGGACCTTCGAAGAGGTTGATGCTAAGCTTAAGGACATCATGGTTAACATCTTCCACAACCTTGACGACGCTTCCAAGAAGTACGGCCTTGAAGGCAACTACGTAGCAGGCGCTAACATCGCAGGCTTCCTAAAGGTTGCTGATGCCATGAACGCTCAGGGTATTGTTTAATACGTAACACACTCGACGACCATAAATGAATGTATGAAGCCCCGCAGGTAAGTTGTCAGACTTGCTTGCGGGGTTTTTGTTTGTGGCTTTTACACTGTTTGAATCCGTGCAAAAGAAAGCATAATCCGTGCATGGCGTGAGGCTTATACAGGTTCATGTTATGTTTATCTTAAAAATGGTAGTTTGGTATTTACAAATACATGCACCAAGTTATAGACTATAAAGAAACTGCGAAAGGATAGTATGGATATGAAGACAATTGGGCTTATCGGTGGTATGAGTTGGGAGAGTACGATTACGTACTATGAAATCCTCAACAAAGAAGTAGTTAAGAACTTGGGAGGCTTACACAGCTCAAAGATTCTTATGTATAATGTGGACTTTGCGGAGCTTGAAGCTAAGATGAGTGTGGATGATTGGGACGGAATCGCAGAGATACTTACAGATGTTTCGGTAAGACTTGAGAAGGGTGGCGCAGACTTTATAGTAATTGCGACCAACACTATGCATAAGGTGGTGCCTGAGATAGAGAAAGCAATCGATATTCCGATTCTTCACATTGCAGACGCAACCGCTTCGGTGGTCAAGCGTGACGGAATCAAGAAAGTGGGACTTCTCGGCACGAAATTCACCATGACACAGGATTTCATCATGGACAGACTGCTTAATGCCGGCCTTGAAGTAATTATTCCCGATACCAAGGACATCGAGAAGGTTAACGACGTAATCTTCAAAGAACTCTGCCTCGGCAACGTTCTTGACTCCTCAAGAAAAGAATATCAGCGTATAATAGATGACATGAAGGCTAAGGGCGCCGAAGGCGTAATTCTTGGCTGCACCGAGATCGGCATGCTGATTCACGAAGCCGACAGTTCTCTTAAAACATACGATACTACTATAATCCATGCCAAAGAAGCAGCCAAGCTTGCTTTGGCCTAAGTAAGAATAAAGGAGCCTGAAATGATTAATTGCAGTGCTTTTCTCCATGCAGAGTTTGAGGAATCTGTGTGGAGATAATTGACCTAACCTCAGACTTTGCTCTTAAGAACGATATATAAAGGAGCAAAGAAATGAATAACAAACAGAATAGATTAAAAGAATTTTATAAGCTGTGGAGCACCCAGAGCTTATCGCAGCTCGGAAGCGCCATGACAAGTTTCGCTCTGACGCTTTGGATATACGAGAAGACAGGCTCAGCGCTCAGCACAGCTACACTTACCATATGCACATATGCGCCCTATGTAATAATGAGCATCTTCGCAGGCGCACTTTCAGACAAGTTTGATAAAAAGAAAACGATGCTTGTCTGCGATTTACTTGCGGCACTGACCACAGTATTGGTATTTGCGCTATACAAGACCGATACATTGCAGATGTGGCATTTGTATGCGATTAACGCCTTTTCGGGACTTATGAACACGGTTCAGCAACCGGCTTCGGAAGTTGCGACCACCATGCTGACACCGCCCGAAGACTATCAGAAGACCAGCGGCCTTATGTCGCTGTCACGCTCGATAATATCTATCGGCAATCCTATATTGGCGTCCGCATTATACGGCATTGCGGGTCTCGACGCTGTAATAGGCGTGGATATGGTGACATTTGTGATTGCTTTTGTGACACTCGCTTTCTTTGTCCGATTGCCAGAGATGGAGAGACAGGAGGCCAAAGAAAACATTCTGGTACTGGCGCGCGAAGGCCTTGCATTCCTTAAGAAGACGCCGCTTGTGCTTAACGTTATTTTATTTATGTCGGGTGTAAACCTTATAGCGTCGATGTTTGATGCTGTTCTGCCGGCGTTGATAATACCGAGAGCAGGGAACACTGTATACGGATACGTGACGGCGTGCGCGGGAATAGCGATGGTGATAGGAAGCTTTCTTCCGACATTTATGCCCAAGCCCAAGGACAGAGTGCGAGTGATATACTTAACCATGTTGTTTTCGCTCGGAACCGAGAATTTCTTCCTGGCATTTTCAAGAAGCCCGATAATATGGTGTATCGGACAGTTCCTCGGGTGGGCGCTGGTGCCCGTTATGAGCGCCAATCAAAACGTAATTATGCGTAATACCATACCGCTCAAGCTTCAGGGACGCGTGTATGCATGCAGGAATACGTTACAGTTCTTTACCATACCGATCGGACTGTTCTTAGGCGGATTATTTACCGACAAGTGTGCAGAGCCGTTTATGGCGGTTAAGGAAGGCACAATATGGACCACACTTTTCGGCGCGGGCAAAGGTTCGGGAGCATCGCTTATGATGTTTGTACTTGGCGTCGCGGGTGTAGTAATGGTTGTGGTATCAGGTAGTATTATGAAGAAATATAAATATACGGAATAATTGACGGAGGCGTATCGGAACCTATGAGAATTCGATACGCCTTATGTGTTATAATAATCTAAGATAGCATTTTGGGAGGCTTTCATGGGATTTAACAGACATGATATTTCAAGAGATGCGTGCATGCTTACTTCGGGGAAGTTCGTGAAGAAGGGGTATGACTGGTGGTGGCATTCTTTTACAGGTGTTAACGCTGTAACGGGAGAGAAGAAAGCTTTCTTTTTCGAGTTCTTCCTATGTAATCCCGCGTTTGGTGCGGATAAGCCCGTATTCGGTCAGTTGCCCGAGAATAAGAGGACCAAAACGCGCCCGTCGTATCTGATGGTTAAGGCCGGAGCGTGGGGCGAGAAGGCAACACAGCTGCACAGATTCTATGGATGGAAAGAGATTAAGATAAGGGAGAAGATTCCTTTTGCCGTGAGCGCGGAGGAGTGCTTTCTTGATGAGAATTATTCTTTTGGCAGGATAAAGGTTACTGAGGAAGAGAGGGACGCTCACCCCGAGTATATGTGTGATGCGGGTGAGATGTCGTGGAACTTAAAGATAAATAAGAAGGTGGCATTCAACGTCGGATACGGTGCCGGCAACCTGTTTAGAAACCTGCAGCTGTTTGAGATGTTCTGGCATGCGGAAGGTATGAAGACCGAGTATGACGGTGAAGTTATTTTTAATGGTGAAAAGTATCTGGTAACACCGGGCGAGTGCTATGGCTACGCCGACAAGAACTGGGGAAGCGATTTTACGTCGCCTTGGGTGTGGCTGTCGTCGTGCAATCTGTTTAGTACCGTAACAGGCAAGAAGCTTGAAAACAGTGTATTTGATATAGGTGGCGGAAGACCGAAGGTGGGACCGATAGCGCTTGAACGTAAGCTGCTTGCGGCATATTGGCATGAGGGAAAGTGTTATGAGTTTAACTTCTCGAAGTTCTGGACCGGTGTTAAGACTAAGTTTGAGTGCCGCGAGACCGAGGATAAGATAGTGTGGCATGTGGAGCAGGAGACTAAGCGTAACAAGATGATTACTGATGTTACCTGTCTTAAGAAAGATATGCTGTTAGCGAATTATGAGGCTCCGGACGGTCGCAAGCGCCATAACAGGCTTTGGAACGGCGGCAACGGCGAAGGAACCGTCAGACTGTATCATAAGGGTAAGCTTGTGGACGAAGTAATCTGCAAGAATGTAGGCTGTGAGTACGGTGAGTACTGCGAGGGATGAGTATGAGCGAAGACGTTAAGATGAGTGTTTCGGCACCTGTTATGAAGGGAAATGACAAGATAGTTTATGTAGTATTCGAAGACGTTGCCGTGAGCGCGGAGTTTGAAGCACCGAGCGGGAAGCTGGTGAAAAATACAGGATTTGTCGAAGAAGATATAGCAGTATTAAAGGATTACATCTTGAATAATTGGGAAACTATTTTTGACATGGCCAAGGGAATAGACCCTATGAAAGCGTTTTTGGAAAAATAGTGTGCTTTAAAAGCATAAAAACAGGGATTTGGCGGAGCGTAAGCTCCGCTTTTTATTTATTGACGCGATTGGCGGTATAAGGTATATTTTTTCTTGGGGTAAGGAAAATGTTCGGTCCTACGGATCGGCTCCTCGGAAAGAATCAATTGAGACGGAGGGTAAAGTATTGAGAAAAATCACAGGTATTAAAAGGGTAGCCGTCATCTTAATGGCGGCAGTTATGGTACTTGGCTTGACAGCCTGCGAAAAGAAGGACGTTTCGGTGACTTCTGTAACAGTAAGCACAAGCACCGAGCAACAGACACAAGTATCCGCAGTTACACAGAACGTTACAGAAACATCCGCTACCGGCGAGGAAGAGTCACTTGATCCGAGTTTTACCATATTTGTAGGTGTGCTTAATGAATATGGATTTGACGACTCCGAATGCTATGAGTTTGAAGATAACTATATAAATTATTACGACATTGTCGGCTTGGATTTCTTTTTAATAAACCGATATGAAGATGCGGAAACCGCTAAGGCCAACAGTGTAAACGGCAAGCAGTTTGAGGGTATTTTTGAAATAAAGAATGTTGCGAAGTTTGAGAAAGCAACTCCTTGTACCGTAACCACATACATCGAGGGCGGTTCTCCAAGCTTTGAGATTTTCTTTGACAAATATCTTGTAAGATGTCATGCAGACTATTACGAAACAAACGTTAAGGTGTGCAGAACCCTTCTTTTGATGCTCTGCGCAACTGATGTAACGGAAGAAGAAATACTGGGCGAAGTTCAAAGAAAAGTTGTTTATGAAGTGGAGCCCGAAGGCACACAGAAGGTCTTCAGATTATCAAGCGGCACCAACGTTAACAACTACAATGACTCTGTATTCTATATCCCCGCCGTTCCCGGTCTTGTGGCTGTGGATCCTTATGATGAGGCGGCTCCTTTGGTAGGTGAGACTGAGCTTTGTTCTCCCAACAGAATCTATTTTAAGAATCAGTACGGCGATTGGATTATGCTTGTCGATTATAACCGTGACTCGAACGGATATAATACAGAGGGAGAAGCATTCGATTATATAAGAATCGGTGATACCGATATTTCCGATATGACTCTTGTAGACAGAATCAATACCAACATCGGTGCATTCAATGCAGAGGTTCTGATAAGAGATTACGAAGACAAAAACAATGCGGATTTAAAGAAAGAAGTAACCTTTATTTTGCCCGCATGGAAAGTTGTTTTCTCTCAAAAGAATCGTGTAGAAAGCTTAAGCATCACCTACAGATGTGCGACTGTAAGAGAAGCATTTGAGTTCGTTGAGAAGTATCTTGCCAACGATATCGATCTTGAGCATGCAATCAACAACTCGGAAGTTTATATGCACAAATTGTCTACTCTTACAACAGATTGGGTTGAGACCTACAGAAACAGCCCGGCTACAATCAAGCACGTTGCAACAGAGACGGTTGATTGGAAAGAGTATTTGGAGACCATTGAGCCTTCGGCAGAATAGTTGTAACAAAGTACATAGCAATTGTTGAATATATACGCATTAAAGACAGAACTTTATGTTCTGTCTTTTGCGATATTACGGCAAAAGTTTTATGGTGTAAGGAGTATTATTGTGATAGAATATTCCTTAGAAGATTTTTGAAAGATTGGAAGATTTATGACAGACAAAGTTTTGGTAATCGGTATCGCAGGCGGTACCGGAAGCGGTAAGACCACAATTACACGAAAGATTATGGAGAAGTTCGGAGATGACGTGTCGGTTATCAGACATGATAACTATTACAAGGCTCATCACGATATGACTTACGAGGAGCGCTCGAAGCTTAATTACGACCATCCCGACTCTCTTGATACGTGGATGCTTGCGGACGATATTAAGGCACTCAAGGAAGGTAAGGAAGTTCGCTGTCCCGTTTACGACTTTACGATTCATGACAGAAGCAACGATACCGAGCTTATTAAGCCTTCGAAGGTGTTGATTGTTGAAGGTATTCTCATCTTTGCGGATAAGAGACTCAGAGATGAGATGGACATTAAGATTTATGTAGATACTGACGCGGATGTCAGAATCTTAAGACGTATATTAAGAGACGTTAAGAAGCGCGGCAGAAGCTTGGACAGCGTAGTGGAGCAGTATCTTGACACTGTTAAGCCGATGCACGAGCAGTTCGTGGAACCTTCGAAAAAGAACGCGGACATCATTATTCCCGAAGGCGGTCACAACACCGTGGCACTCGACATGGTAATGGAGAGAGTCAAAGCACACATCAATAAAAAGGACATTTAAGCATTATGGCTAAACTATATTTTAAATTTGGAGCAATGGGCTCGAGCAAATCTGCTCAGGCACTTATTACAAAATTCAATTACGAAGAGCTCGGCATGAGCGTGTGGCTTATTAAGCCGAGTATTGACGACAGAGACGGTGCGGATATAATCAAGTCCCGTATCGGACTCTCTGCAAGCGCTCAGGTTATCACTCCCGAGCAAAGTATCATAGAAGAGTACAAGAAAGCCGGCAAGTACGATGTAATCATCTCCGACGAAGCTCAGTTTTTTACACCCGAGCAGATTGATGATTTGAGAAACCTTGTGGATGATGAAGACATTCCGGTATTGTGCTTCGGTTTAAGAACGGATTTCCAGACACATTTTTTCCCGGGCTCCAAGCGTCTTATGGAGCTTGCGGATTCCATGACAGAGATCAAGACAGTTTGCGCATGCGGTAAGAAAGCAACCGTCAATGCAAGAATTGATGAGAACGGCAACATTGTTTACAGGGGTAACCAAGTAATGCTCGGAGGAAATGACAGTTATGTCGCAATGTGTCACAAGTGCTGGAAAGAAGGACGAAAAATCCAACGATCCAAATGATAAAGCCGGAAGAAGAGTTCGCGTATTAAGGCACCTTCTTTTGTCGGTGGGCGGACTCCTTATTATCGTAGCTTTTGTAATGTTCTTCTTTGACGTAAAGCCTAAGAGCGATACGGTAACGGTAGAATACGGGGAAGAAATCAGTCGCAATCCTCTTGATTACATGAGCGGCATGAAGTGGGCCGTAGGCCTGGCCAAGATGGATTTTTCCGCGGTTGATGAGACTAAGGTTGGGGTATATCCGGTTAAGGTTAAGCATGGTTTTGAGGACTATGAAATAGCACTGGAGATTAAAGATACGACCCCGCCGAAAGTTACGCTTAAGGGGTTAAAGTACGTAGCTGAGCTTAATAAGCCTTCTTTTGCTAAAGATTACGTGGCGACCTGCCTGGATGCAGACTCGGACGTGACCTTTTCTTTTTTGAACGCCGAAGGCGATAACACAATTGCCAAAGAAGAAGACGGAAGCGCCGTATTTACCGACATGGGCGTTCATCCCATAACGCTGATGGCAACTGATTCATCGGGCAATTACAGTTCATTCTATCTTTCGATGATAGTAGACACTCCGCCTGAGATTCACACGTATTCGCTTGATACGGAGTACTATGTGGCGCTTGGAGACACAATCGACCTTAAGAAGGACGTTTTTGCGGTAGACTATGTGGACGGTACCACAACCGAAAATATCAAGATCAAAGTTCCCGATTACAGTTCGGAAGAAGGGGACTATACCATACATTATTCCGTTACTGATTCTAACGGTTTAACGACCGAGAAGGACGGAGTAATTCATTCTTACAGCGCGCTTAAGATTCAGGATATGTTTAATACCGACCGCATTGAGCCTCATTATTTGAATGTCGAAGGTATTATCAATCCTTATGATGCGGGCTATACCATTGACGAGGACATAGATGCCGCCATCGAGCGTATCAAGCATTGTGTGGCACATATTTATTATCGTAAGGAATACGCGACCTATTGGGGTAGCGGATTTATCGTAAAGATTAATGACGATGACATTATTCTTTGTACCAATCAGCACGTGGTCAAGGACGAGGAGACTGTTCAGGTAGACCTTTACGACGGCACCGAGGTTACGGGCTATGTTGTGGCCACGAGTGTTACGCCGGATGTGGCTTTTATAAGGATTTTGAGGGAGGACCTGGAGCCTTCTTTTGTGACGTCGCTTAAGACGATTCACATTAATTTGAATTATTATAAGACTATTTCGTCCAAGCCCCGTTTCGGGATGGGTATGTACGTAATCAACGCCAACGGTTCCGAGATGTTTAAGAGAACAGGCTATATAGTGAGGAAGACAGGCTATCTGGCCGAGTATTTCGAGAACTTCGACTATCCGGTTATGGAGGTAAGCGTAAGACTTACGCCGGGAGTTTCGGGCTCAGCTATTATAGATGCTCACGCGAACCTTCTTTGTATGGCTGCTTTTTACTGGGACCACAACGGAAGCAGAGAATATTACGGAGTATCCCTGGAGGACATTCTGGACTTCTACGAGGATGTTTTTGGCGAGCGTCTTGAATATTACTAGATCAGACAGAGAGATTATCAGTATTGGAAACTGCAAAAGAAATCAGACTTAACAAATACATAGCAATGTGCGGCGTATGCTCACGTCGCGATGCCGACAAGCTCATCGAAGAGGGCAAGGTTACCATTAACGGTAAGCCCGCAGGCATGGGCGACAAAGTGTCTGAAGGCGACAGCGTTAAGGTGGGAAGTAAGCTTCTTAAACTTGCGGACGAGACTGTAGTGTTAGCATATTACAAGCCCGTTGGTGTAACTTGCACCGAGCGGGATGCTCATGCAGCTATAACCGTCACCGAGGCCCTTAAGTTCAAAGAACGCGTCACATATGCGGGACGCCTCGATAAGGACTCCGAGGGACTTCTCCTTATGACCAATGACGGTGACCTCATCCAGAACATGATGAAGGGTGAGAATGCTCATGAGAAAGAATACGTGGTGAAGGTTAACCGCCCCGTCTACGCGGAAATGCTTGAGAAGATGGAGAAAGGCGTATATCTCAAAGGCCTTAAGATCACCACGCGCCCTTGCAAGGTTAAGAAAATATCACATGATACTTTTTCAATCGTGCTGACTCAGGGCTTAAACCGTCAGATTCGTCGAATGTGTGAAGTCTTTAATGCGAAGGTTATCATGCTTAAGAGAATCCGTGTTGTCAACGTAACTCTCGGCGGACTTAAACCCGGAGAATACAGACAATTGTCCAAGGACGAGATCGACAGTTTGAAAAAAGCTGTTTCCAAATAAAAAATAAAGGGAATTGACATTAAAATGGCAGACGACAGATCAAGAATGACAGAGCTCATTCAGATTTTGAATAAAGCAAGCGAGAGCTATTATGCGAAAGACGAAGAAATTATGTCCAATTTCGAGTATGACGCATTATATGACGAGCTTGTCACTTTGGAAGAAAAGACCGGCATTGTGCTGGCAGGTTCACCTACTCAGAAGGTCGGTTATGCTGCGGTAGACTTTCTTCCCAAGGAAACTCACGACAAGCCTATGCTTTCTTTGAGCAAGACCAAGTCCCGCGATGAGCTTGCCGACTGGCTTGCAGATCGCGAGGGCTTATTAAGCTGGAAACTTGACGGTCTTACAGTTGTTCTTACTTACGAAAACGGCGAGTTGTCCAAGGCTGTCACCCGCGGCAACGGTGAAGTGGGAGAAGTTATTACCCCCAATGCCAAGACCTTTATAAATGTTCCGCTTAAGATTTCTTTTAAAGAAAAACTGGTTATTCGCGGCGAGGCTGTTATTTCTTATCCTGATTTCGAGAAAGTTAATGCCGAGATTGAGGACGAAGAAGACAAGTACAAGAACCCGAGAAATCTATGCTCCGGTTCCGTAAGACAGCTTAACAGCGAGATTACTGCAAAAAGACACGTCAGACTTATCGTGTTCTCGCTTGTAAGTGCCGAGGGTAAGACATTCACGTACAGAAGCGAAGAGTTTGATTTCCTTACGGGGCTTGGGTTCGAAGTGGTAGAGCATCATAAGGTTACAGGTGATACTGTTAAGGACAGAATCGCATATTATGCGGAGAAGATTCAGACTTATGAGATTCCTTCGGACGGTCTGGTACTTTGCTATGAAGATATAGCTTACGGCAAGAGCCTTGGCATGACGGCCAAGTTCCCTCGCGATGCCATTGCCTTTAAGTGGCAGGATGAGACTGCCCGCACCGTATTAAGAGAGATTGAATGGAGTCCGTCCAGAACCGGGCTTATTAATCCTGTGGCGATTTTTGATTCCGTTGAGCTTGAGGGTACTAGTGTAAGTCGTGCAAGCGTACATAATTTGTCGGTGCTCGACGATTTAAAGCTCGGCATAGGCGATGAAATACTGGTATATAAGGCCAACATGATTATTCCTCAGATTGCCGAGAATATCACCAAGAGCGGCAATCTTGAAATCCCTGAGACCTGCCCTTGCTGCGGCGGACCCACAAGCGTAAGAGTGGTCAAGGAAGCCAAGAGCTTATACTGTGCCAATCCCGACTGCCCTGCCAAGCAGATTAAGAAGTTCTCTCTTTTTGTAAGCAGAGATGCTTTTAACGTGGACGGATTATCGGAAGCAACCCTCGAAAAGTTCGTAGACGAAGGATTTATCAAGGAATACAGTGATTTATTTGGGCTCGACAGATATCATGACACGATTGTCACAATGGAAGGCTTTGGCGAGAAGTCTTATCAAAATCTCATGGACAGCATAGAGAAAGCAAGAGACATTTCTCTCCCGAATTTTGTGTATTCTCTCGGAATTTTGAATATAGGTCTTGCAAATGCGAAAGTTATATGTAAAGCTTTTGGAAATGACCTTGATAAAGTTTTGAATTTGACCAAGGATGAGCTTATGTCGGTTGACGGCATAGGTGAAGTTATAGCGGATTCGTATGCGGCTTATTTTGCCGATGAAGACAATAAGAAGCGCGTAGACAATCTGCTGAGGTGTGTACGAATGCGTAAGGAGGATGTGGTTACGGAAGAATCGCTCCTCACGGGCAAGACGGTAGTGGTAACCGGAAGCCTGAACCTTTACGCAAGCAGAAAGGATCTGCAGGAAGAAATCGAAAGACGGGGCGCGAAACTTTCGGGAAGTGTATCCAAGAACACCTTCGTGCTCGTCAACAACGACGTCAATTCCGCATCCTCCAAGAACAAAACCGCCAAGGAACTTGGTATTCCAATTATGAGCGAAGAAGATTTTGTGAATACATATTTAAAATAAAAGAAAGCGAGTTTTTATCATGCCTATTAAAATACAGGATTCTTTGCCTGCTCAGGCAATTTTGGAGAGTGAAAATATATTTGTAATGACGGAGAACAGGGCTATGCATCAGGATATTCGTCCCCTGAATGTCCTCATCATGAACCTGATGCCCAACAAAGAGATTACCGAGACTCAGATCCTCCGTAAGCTCTCAAACAGCCCTCTGCAGGTCAATGTTGAGTTGCTTCAGACTCAGAGCTACACCCCCACACACGTGGACGCAAGCCACTTGGATTCTTTTTACACTACATTCGATAAGGTCAAGGACAGAAAGTTCGACGGAATGATTATTACCGGCGCACCGCTTGACTATGTTAAGTTCGAGGACGTGGCTTACTGGAAGGAAATGACCGAGATCTTCGACTGGTGCGAGACGCATGTTCACTGCACATTCTTCCTATGCTGGGCTTGCTTCGCGGCACTTTATTACTACTACGGACTCGAGCGCTTCGACAGGGAAAAGAAACTGTCAGGCGTATACAGCCACCATGTATTAAAGCCCACATCACCCCTTTTCAGAGGCTTTGATGACATATTCTATGCGCCTCATTCAAGAGCAATGGGTATCGAGCGCGAGAAGATAGAGAATACTCCCGGACTTGAACTTATGGCATACTCTGATGAAGCCGGCGTAGCTATCGTTAAGACCGAGGATTCCAGAAAGTTCTTTGTGGGACTTCATGCAGAATATGATGCCAACACCCTTTCGGATGAGTATTTCAGAGATTTGGGTAAGGGAATGAATCCCGATATTCCCGTCAATTACTTCCCGGATGACGATCCTACCAAGAAGCCCATCGTTAACTGGCGTTCCACAGGACAGCTTTTATATACGAACTGGCTCAATTACTACGTATACCAGTCGACTCCGTACGACGTTAACACAATCGGACGATAACACGCACCCCGAAGGGAGGCATTATGAAGGTTCTTGTAATAGACGGTCAGGGCGGCAAGCTCGGCGCCTTGGTAGTAGAATCCATAGTCAAAGAAAAAATTGATTGCGAATTGTACGCTGTCGGTACCAATGTTCTTGCCACATCAGCCATGCTCAAGGCAGGCGCGGACAACGGCGCGACAGGAGAGAATCCGGTAAAAGTCTTAGCAAGTGACGCGGATGTCATAATTGGGCCGATTGGGATTATCGCCGCAGATTCACTTCTCGGTGAGGTGACGCCTTTAATGGCAACATCCGTCGGAAGCAGTAACGCAGTTAAACTTTTGATACCCGTAAGCCATTGCAATAACAAGGTTATAGGTGTCAAGAATCTTTCCATGAACGAAATGGTCAAAGAAACAGTTGAAGCACTAAGAAACATTGTGCTACAATAAATTTATTGCAATCCATATTAACGGCGTCATGAAGGCGCTACAATCGTTCAAGACGATGATATCAACGAGGAAATGAGGTATTTAAGATGTCATCGAGAAAAAATTTATACAGAATGGTACTTGCGGCAATGTTCCTGGCTCTTTGCCTGGTATTGCCTTTCCTGACGGGACAGATTCCGCAGATAGGACAGGCGCTTTCACCTATGCATATTCCGGCACTGTTGTGCGGTTTCTTTTGCGGACCATGGTACGGTCTTATTGTGGGACTTATCGGCCCTGTTTTAAGATCTTTACTGTTCGGAATGCCTAAGCTTGTGCCTACAGCCATAGCCATGAGCTTTGAACTTGCAGCATACGGCTTTTTAAGCGGACTTCTTTACAAGCTTTTCCCCAAGAAGATTCCGTTTATATACGTCACATTGATTATTTCAATGATTGTCGGACGTGTTATAAACGGTTGCGTGAATGCAATCTTCGCAGGCATCAACAAGACGCCTTACGGACTTCAGGCTTTCTATACCGCAACAGTTGTTAAGACGATTCCCGGAATCATCCTTCACATCGTATTGATTCCCGTGATTGTAATCGCTCTAAGGAAATATACGGCCAAGGAATAATAAAATACACTAAAAGAAGCCTGTAGGCTTCTTTTTTGTTTCCGGAAAAGGAAGCCGATTCGGCGCTTTTTAAGCAATTCTTAAGCTTTCTCAATTTGCAAATGAAGGTCTTACATGATAGAATAAACGGGTGCAGAAAGATAATTTGGAGCATTAAAAATGGTATTTAGTTCACTGCTGTTTTTGCTTTGTTTCCTGCCTCTGTGTCTGGGTGTTTACTACGTAGCACCGCACTTTGTTAAGTCTACTGATGACGGACACAAGCTTAAGAACAGCATTCTTCTTGTTTTCAGTTTCATATTTTATGCATTCGGCGGGGTTAAATATCTCGCCTTAATGATGTTTGTAATTTTCATCAACTGGGCAGGCGGCTTCTCTGTTCATAAGGGCCGTCACAAAAACGGCGCAAGGACTTTCTTCCTTGTGCTTATTTTGCTTGCAGATATAGGAGTTCTGTTTTTCTTTAAGTATTTCAATTTATTCACGGCAGTTCTTGAGAATCTTCTTTATCCGGAACTTGCCAAGGGCGGAAGAATGGTCAATATCTGGACCATCACCGGTAATGGGGCACTCGGATGGCCCGAGGTGGTGCTGCCCATAGGTATTTCTTTTTACACTTTCCAGGCTATGTCATATGTTATAGACGTGTATAAGAGTGAGGCTGAGCTTCAGACCGACATTTTCAACTTCGCGCTGTATATTTCATATTTTCCGCAGCTGATAGCGGGCCCCATTGTTCAGTACAGAGATATCGAGAAGCAGCTATCCATGAGACAGGAGACTGTGGATCGCTTCACATCGGGTATTATGCGATTCTGTTACGGCCTTGCCAAGAAAGTGCTTATTGCCAATACTCTCGGCGAGATGGTCGACACTATCTGGAAACTTGATATTACTAAGATTGGTGCCACTACGGCATGGCTTGGAGCGATAGGTTATTCGTTCCAGATTTATTACGACTTCTCAGGATATTCCGACATGGCTATCGGTCTCGGTAAGATGTTCGGTTTCGAGTTTAAGGATAACTTTAACTATCCTTATCAGGCAGAGGGCATTTCGGATTTCTGGCGCAGATGGCACATTTCTTTGTCATCATGGTTTAAACAGTATGTGTATATTCCGCTTGGCGGTAACCGCGGCTCGCAGCTTGCGACATTCAGGAATCTTTTCATCGTATTCCTGCTTACGGGTATCTGGCACGGTGCCAACTGGACTTTCTTTATATGGGGCCTTTCTTACGGAATTTTGATTATTCTTGAAAAGGCCTTCCTTAAGGATTTCCTTGAGAAGTTCAGGTTTAAGACACTTATCAGACTGGTGACTTTTGTGATAGTTACCATTCTGTGGATTGTGTTCAGAGCAGACAATATTCTGCTTGCGGGCACGTTTATTTCGAAGCTTTTCATGAAGGGAAGCGAGCATATCAATGCACTTTCTTTCCTGTCGGGTAAGAGACTGCTGACACTTGTTGCGGCAGTTTTATGCGGAGGCGTTATTCAGAAGCTTCCTATCAGCAAGAACAGTCGCCTGGTTAAGTTTTTATCGGGTATATTTACCCTTGTATTATTTGTTGTAAGCGTTATTTTCCTTGTTAACAGCACATACAATCCTTTTATTTACTTCCAGTTCTAGGAGACACATTGAGTAGCGGTAAGAAGAGAATACTTAAGAAAATTTATATAGGTTTATTCGTTGCGATGATTTCCCTTCCGTGGATTGTATGGGGCGGAGTGCGCATTTTTGCGCCCGATTACTTTGCGGAGCAGTCGGATTTAAGCAATGAAAAACGTAATAAGAACGAGTTTAAACTTTCCGACCTTATAGATTCGGGAGAGGGTCTTTCGTCTTATATTGACGACCGTGTTCCTTTCAGAGGCGGTTTTATAAGCATATACCAGACTTATGACGGTAAGACCGAAAAGGTTTATCAGGATGTGATGCGAAGCGTCATTTCTTTCTTTTCCGGAAAGGGTCCAGAGCGTAAGGAAGTGGGTAAGCTTGATTCGATGTTCGGCGGTGACAGTTCGGGTTCCGGAGTATCTGACAATGAGCCCACTCAGGAGATAACCGAAGGCAAGAATCACGAGCATTCTTTGTATGTTGCGGAGATTGAAAAGCCCGAATGCGAGAAATCGGGATACATTCTTTATAAATGCAGGGAATGTGAATATATGCAGAAAGACATTACACCGCCCAAGGGACATGATTTGATGCTTATCAAAGAATCCGAGGTCTCGTACGACAGTTACGGATATAAGGCGTATATATGCAAAGAATGCGGCAAGTTTGAGGTTAGGGATTTAGTCTCCAAATACGTTGATACCACATATATGGCTCCGCAGATTGTGGGCGGAACATTGCTGGGTCGCGATAATTGGATGTATTATGCCGATAATAACGCGATGGACTACTATACCGGAATCAATGTCCTGACTGAAGAGCAGATGAAGAGCTATGCCGACAAGGTTAACAGATTGCAGGAACTTTGTAATGCAAGGGGCATGTCGTTAGTTATTATGTTCATGCCTAACAAAGAGCAGGTATATCCCGAATACATGCCTACGATGGAAGTATACAATCAGTACAAGCGAGTACAACAGCTTACGGACTATCTGAACGCCAATACATACACATCGTGCCTGTATCCGTTAGAGGCGCTTAAGACGGCTGAGATTTTCTGGCCCGTTTATTACAAGTATGATTCACACTGGAACCATATGGGAGCATTTGTGGGCCTTCAGGAAATGTACAAGGTCCTCGGAATTGAGACTACCAACCCTATGCTTCTCGGAGCTCCGGTATGCCCGACTGACAGAAATGACCTGTTACTTCTCGGAGGATTAAGTCCGGACAATTACAATACGGATTCTGAGTTCGTACCCAGTTATAAGGACGATATTTACGTGAACGGACTTGATGTACATGCCGACATCTGCCATACATATTCATCGTCGCCCAATGCATGTAAGCTTGTAATGCTTGCGGATTCCTTCAGGGAAATGATGACTCCGTACATTACCAAAGATTTTTCGGAGTGCGTCATTGCTCACAGAAACGTTACCGACAGTGTGGCGGAAGATATTAAGAATTGTAATATATTGGTTCTTGCCGCCGTTGAGAGAGAAGACACAAGTTTGTTTAACTGTATAGATAAAGTTATAGCTATTTTAGAACAGCAATAAAGGGAGAATTTTTATGAGAAAGATATTTGAAAGAATGTCTGCTGTTGCGCTTGCTGCGTTACTCATGACGGTTTCTTTGACCGCTTGCGACAAGCCGGTTAAATTGTCTGCAGAATCTGAGCCTGAGGCTACGGTAGTTATTTCAGAGATGCCTCTTGTGGAGCCTGAACTTGAGCCCGAACCGGAGCCGGAGCCTGAACCGCAAGTTTTTAATGTTAAGCTTTGTGCGGTGGGTGATGACCTTATTCACGACAATCTGATTAATTCCGGTAAGCAGGAAGACGGAACCTACAATTACGACCATTTCTATGAGCATGTGCTCGATCAGCTTGCTCAGTACGATATCAGAGTTATTAACCAGGAAACTGTTCTTGTAAACGATCCCGGCAGCTACTCAGGCTATCCTCGCTTCGGAAGCCCTTATGAGGTCGGTGAAGCTGTTATTAAAGCAGGCTTCAACGTAGTTACACACGCTACCAATCACTCGTATGACAAGGGCGTTAACGGTGTTCTTTCGTCCGTAGCGTTCTGGAGAGAGCATCCCGACATTCTTATGGTCGGAATGTATGACAATGAAGAAGATTTCAATACCATACCCGTTAAGGAGTTTAACGGTATTAAGATAGCTTTCCTTAACTATACTTATGGCTTGAACGGACTTGCGCTTCCCGATGACAAGCAGTATCTCGTTAACACTTTGTATGACGATGACAAGGTAGCAGCTGACATTGCTAAGGCTCGTGAGCTTGCAGATTTCGTAATCGTATTCCCTCACTGGGGTACAGAATACGTGTATGAAGCTACGACTTACCAGCGCAATGAGGCCAAGATTTTTGTGGATGCCGGCGCAGATTTAATTATCGGTGCGCATCCTCACGTAGTAGAGCCTATGGAGATTCTCGTGGCAGAAGACGGTCGCGAAGTTCCCTGTTACTGGTCGCTTGGCAACTTTATTTCTTCCCAGAGCGAAGTTCCGAGAATGTTAGGCGCCATGGCAGAAGTCGAAATCGAAATGACCGAAGGCGATGAACGCGCACACCTTGTATCCGCCGAAATGGAGCCCATAATGACCTTTATAAGCAAGGATACGAAGTTTATCACTACTTACATGCTTAAGGACGTTACAGAGGAAATCGCTTCGGAACATTGGCTTACCAAGAAGGGTTTAACAGTAGAAAAGATTCAGGCACTGTATGATGATATAACAGGTGCTGGAGAAGAATAAAATAATTGAGGGGTTTGGGGCATTTTTATGAAGAGGTATAGGTTAATACTGTTTATGATTATTTGTAGTCTGCTCACAGCTTGTGGGCAGACTACGTCTGTTTCTGAAGCAATCGTATCTTCTACTTCGGAAACAGTAATAAGCGAAAGTGTTACAGAGGCTGAACCGGAACAGGCTGAAGAAATTCTTGAAGATGTTTCAGAGGGAGATGTGTATGAGGAAGTGCTTCAAAAACCTGAGTTGAAAGAGAACTATTCTGATTGGCAGGAGGCCTATGCCGATTTTATAGAATTTCAGGCATGGCAAGATGTAGAAGAAACGTCTGAGTTTTGGGGGAAATCTTTTGACAAGGAAGACATAGATTGGACAAAAGACCATAACAGTTACTACTTGATATACGTAGATAATGATGATATTCCTGAATTGTTCATAAGCACGAACAGTACTGTCGGAGGATGTATAGTTGTAACATTTTATGACGGAAAATGCACTTGGGACTATATTGCGGATGAAACATCTCGATATATTCCTTATGGAGGCTATTTGTATGTTGATGATGGAAAAGGCTTTATTTACATCAAAAAGCTTGTAAAAGGGCAGTTCGATACCGTGTTTTTCGGAGAATATCACAGATTTAGTCCCGACGGGAACGATGAACATGAAGAGTGTGAATACTGGCTGCTCAGTGCTGAGACCGAAGAGATAACAGAGGAAAACTCTGCAACGGAAAAAGAATTCAAAGCTGCAATTAAGCAGCATCTAAACATCGAAAAGACTATCTGGCCTGAAAGAGGATATAAATATGCAGAAATTTCTCCGACCCTATTAAAAGGCGAAGGGCAAATGTTGATTGATGAATGGCGAAAAGCTTATTTTGATTATATTGAAGAGAATTATTCGTATAACTTCAATTATACAGACGAATTAATGAAGGACCACTTAGCGTATACGTTTATTTATCTGGACGATGATGATATTCCGGAAATATTTATTACTACAAATAGTGGAGCCGGAGGCGAAATGGTACTTACTTATTACGGCGGAAAAGTAAGTTGCTTGGAATTATATCGATTAGAGTCTCAATACATCGAAAGAAGTGGGCTGATATATACGGATACCGGTCATATGGGAGTATACCCTGTAACAATTACAAAACTGGAAAACGGAGTTTTTACGGAAATAGGAAACGGAGTTTACCGAATAGTTGATGATAAGACAGTAGAAGAAGAATACGAATATGAATATGAATGGGAAGGCAAAAAAGTATCAGAGGAAACCTTTAATTCCAAGATATCTAAGATATACGACAAAAAGAAAAGTAAATATCCCGATGAGTATGATGGCTATGTAGAATTCGGGGTCATGCTGAAGACCGGACACTATAGTTCTTACGGACATAGATATGAATTGGTAGTTGATGATTTGACATGGGAAGAGGCTTTTCAGGCAGCAAAAGATGCAGGAGGGTATCTTGCTATTGTAACCGGCAGTAGAGAATATAAAAAACTAGCCGAGCAAATCAAAAAAAATAATTTGACAAAGTATTTGTTTCATGTAGCTTACAATTCAAACTGGGATGCGCCTGACGGATGGGTATATCCTGACGGAAGTATAGTTGAGGGAGACTATCAAAGTTATATAGAAGATCCTGATTATTCACCGGAGTGGGCGGATTGGAAGCGTAAAGATGGTGTATATGGGTTGTTAAAATATTGTCCGACAGATTCTAACGTATACTTATACTATGCGCCTGCCAATATATTTGGATACATAAATGACGATGGTTCTTACGTTACCGATAGATTTAATGGTCAAATCGGTTATATCATTGAATATGATAACTAAATATCAATACAACAAGAGAGCTACCGAGTATCGGTAGCTCTCCTGTTATTGAGAATGGTACATTGGGGTTATGGGGTATGCTTAAAATATACAGATGGGTCATTAACAAAGAATTAACCGAAATTAAAAATTCTAATTTCGGTTAATTTTCTCTACTTATTCATGTTTTTGTAAGCTGATGCAAGCATAAGTTTAATTCGGTTAAGCTGGTTAACTTCGCTGGCACCGGGATCGTAGTCGATGGCGACGATATTGGCTCCGGGGAAGTTCTTACGAAGCTGTTTGATAACGCCTTTACCTACTACGTGGTTGGGTAAGCATCCGAAGGGCTGTGCACAGACGATGTTCTTGGCGCCGTTGTGGATGAGCTCTATCATTTCGCCTGTTAAGAACCAGCCTTCACCGGTCTGGTTACCGATGGATACGATGTCCTTGGCCATGCGGGCGGTCTCGTGAATGTCTGCGGGAGGTACGAAGTGTACGCTCTTCTTGCAGGCACGGGAGTAGCTCTTTCTTGCAAATTCTATAGCCTTGATGCCAAGAGCCGCATTACGCGCTGATTTCTTGGAGGTTCCTAAGTAATCGGCCTTGAATTCCTGATTCTTAAAGCAGTAGAGCATGAAGTCCATAAGATCGGGAACGACTGCCTCGGCGCCTTCTTTCTCAAGAAGTTCCACAACGTGGTTGTTGGCGGTGGGGGAGTATTTAACAAGAATCTCACCTACGACGCCTACGCGGGGCTTCTTGATGTCTTTAATCGGTATCTTATCGAATTCCTCAACCATCTGACGGCACATCTTCTTGAAAGTGAAGAAGCCTACGTGCTTGCGGGACAGGAATTCGTTACATTTCTTAACCCATTTCTCGTGAAGCCTGTCAGTGTCACCTGCGTTAACTTCGTAAGGACGCATACGGTATACGCAACGCTGGAAGATATCGCCAAAGAACACTGCATATACACCGCGGATAGCAAGGGCGGGAGTAATCTTGAAACCGGGCTGCTTCTCCAAGCCTGAAAGGTTAAGAGAAATTACCGGGATATGCTCCATGCCGGCTTTCTTAAGCGCACGACGGATGAATCCGATGTAATTGGTCGCACGGCAACCGCCACCGGTCTGGGTCATGATGAGAGCGACCTTGTTAAGATCGTACTTGCCGGACTCAAGAGCCGACATCATCTGACCTACTACCAGAAGGGACGGGTAGCAAGCGTCGTTATTAACGTATTTAAGACCTGTATCAATCGAAGTTCTGTTATCGTTATCAAGGACTACAAGATTGTAGCCGGCCATTCTGAATACAGGCTCCAAAAGGTCGAAGTGAATAGGTGACATCTGAGGACACAGAATAGTGTAGTTGTCACGCATTTCCTCTGTGAAGGGCTGGCGGACGATAGCACTTGAACGAACCGTTCTCTCATAGTGACGCATCTCTCGTACTCGGATAGCGGAGAGTAAACTTCTAATACGGATTCGAGCCGCACCGAGGTTATTAACCTCGTCAATCTTAAGGCATGTATAAATCTTGTCAGAACCCGACAGAATATCGTTGACCTGGTCGGTGGTAACGGCGTCGAGACCGCAACCGAAGGAGTTAAGCTGTACAAGGTCGAGATTGTCGACGGTTCTTACATAAGCAGCCGCAGCGTACAAACGTGAGTGATACATCCACTGATCGCTTACAATAAGAGGACGCTCGGGAATGCCGAGGTGTGAAATTGAATCCTCGGTAAGAACAGCCACACCGTAAGAGGTAATAAGCTCGGGAATACCGTGGTTAATCTCGGGGTCGATATGATAAGGACGACCTGCAAGAACAATACCCTTGCGACCTGTAGCGTTCAAATAATCAAGTACTTCCTCACCCTTTTTCTTCATGTCATCGCGGGCACGACCGAGCTCGTCAAAAGCAACCGATACAGCTTCCTCAATCTCTGCCGCGGGAATTTCCTTAAACTCAAGCTTCAACGCATGCGCGATAGTCTCCTTGGTCTTAAAGGACATGAAAGGATTTCTGAACTTAACCTGACCGCCGCTGATAGACTCAACGTTATTCTTAATGTTCTCGGAATAAGAAGTAACGATGGGGCAGTTGTAGTGGTTGTTGGTATTACGAACTTCATCACGCTCGTAGAAAATAGCGGGATAGAAGATAAAATCGGGCTTCTGGGCAATCAGCCACTCAATGTGACCGTGCGCAAGCTTAGCGGGGTAACACTCCGACTCACTGGGAATCGACTCGATACCAAGCTGATAAATATTGTGGCTCGATACCGGCGAAAGAATGACACTGTAACCAAGCTTCGTAAAGAAAGTATGCCAGAAAGGATAGTTCTCATACATGTTAAGTACGCGAGGAAGTCCCACAGTACCGCGGGGAGCAGTCTCACGCGCCAAAGGCTCGTAGGAGAAATATCTCTTAAGCTTGTATTCAAAGAGGTTAGGAACGTTGTCCTTGTTCTTTTGCTTACCGATACCACGCTCGCAACGGTTACCGGAAATATACTGGCGGCCGCCGGAAAAACGGTTAATGGTAAGACGGCAGGCATTGGTACAACCTTTACACTTGGTCATGCTGGTCTCGAACTTAAGGTCGCAGATGTCCTCGTAAGAGAGCATTGCGGTTTCTTTGTCCTCGGAGTAACGCTCGCGGGCAATCAAAGCAGCACCGAAAGCACCCATGATACCGGCGATATCGGGACGAACTGCCTCGCAGTCCGCAACCTTCTCAAAGCTTCGAAGAACTGCGTCATTGTAGAATGTACCACCCTGCACAACGACCTTCTTACCTAGGCTTGAAGCATCAGATACCTTAATAACCTTGAATAAAGCGTTCTTAATAACCGAGTAAGCAAGACCTGCTGAAATGTCGGCAACGCTTGCGCCTTCCTTCTGAGCTTGCTTAACCTTGGAGTTCATAAATACGGTACAACGGGTACCGAGGTCGATGGGATGCGCGGCAAAAAGCGCACATTTCGCAAAGTCCTCAACCGAGTAGTTAAGGGACTTGGCAAAGGTCTCTATAAATGAACCGCAACCCGACGAGCATGCCTCATTAAGGAGCACGCTGTCGACGGTTTTATTCTTAATCTTGATGCATTTCATGTCTTGACCGCCGATATCAAGAATGCAGTCAACATCGGGGCTAAAGAAAGCGGCGGCGTAGTAGTGAGCAACCGTCTCAACCTCGCCGTAATCGAGCATGAAAGCTGACTTCATAAGCTCCTCGCCGTAACCGGTGGAGCAGGAGCATACAATCTTGCAGTCCGAAGGAAGCGCTTTGTAAATGTCCTTGAGCGCCTCGATAGCGGTCTTAAGCGGAGAACCGTTATTATTGGAGTAAAAAGAATGAAGCAGTGTTCCGTCTTCACTTACCACAGCAATCTTGGTGGTGGTGGAACCCGCATCTATACCGAGGAAGCACCTGCCGTGATAATCGGACAAGCTTCCTTTCTTAACCATAGCCTTGTCGTGACGGGCTTTGAAAGTATCGTAAGCTTCCTGATCCTTGAAAAGAGGCTCCATACGCTCAACTTCAAAGTCCATCTTGATATCTGAAGAAAGTTTTGCAACCATTTCGTCCATCGAGTAGAAAACGTCGTCTTTGGCCGTTAAGGCACAACCCATGGCTGCAAAAAGATGAGAACGGTCTGTATCTACGATATGCTCGTCATCAAGCTTCAAAGTTCTGATGAAAGCAACCTTTAATTCGCTTAAGAAGTGAAGGGGACCGCCTAGAAACGCAACGCGGCCGCGAATAGGCTTACCACAGGCAAGACCCGAGATAGTCTGATTGACAACCGCCTGGAAAATGGATGCAGCAAGATCTTCCTTGGTAGCACCGTCATTGATAAGGGGCTGAATATCGGACTTCGCAAATACACCGCAACGGGCGGCTATTGTATATAAAGAATTGTAAGACTTAGCATATTCATTAAGTCCCGCAGCGTCTGTCTGGAGCAAGCTTGCCATCTGGTCGATAAAAGAACCCGTACCGCCGGCACAGATACCGTTCATACGCTGCTCGACATTACCGTCCTCGAAATAAATAATCTTCGCATCCTCACCGCCGAGCTCGATTGCAACATCGCAGCCTGAGGTCATCTCCTGAAGAGAAGTGGATACCGCAATTACTTCCTGAGTAAAAGGAACGCCCAGGTGATTGGCAAGTGTAAGACCGCCGGAACCTGTAATCATAGGATGAACAGTGATGTTGCCGGTTACGGCCTGAGCCTTAACAAGAAGAGAATGAAGAGTCTCTTTGATGTTGGCGAAATGTCTTTCGTAATCCGCAAAAAGAAGGTTCCTATCAGAATCCATAACCGCAATCTTTACGGTTGTGGAACCTATATCTATACCCAATGAATAGAATTTATCGCTCATAAATCTCCCCGATTTCTTATATTTATGCATATAACACATTAAATCGTATTATAAAGCATGTTTTTATAAAAAGCATTTGACAAATAAGAGGTATTTGTAACATATTCCATTAAATTTTTCTAAAGTTTGACTCATACGGACACAAAACTTTAACAATTGCTTAAGTGGACTTTTACGGGCTCATTTGATAGAATTATGGTAACTTTGATATAAGGAGTTTTATGCTTTTATGGGCAAATTTGAGAGAAAATTCGGAAGATATGCAATTAAGAATCTTTCGATGATATTGATTATATGTTATGCCATCGGATACCTTATTTATTTGATATATCCGGAATTTCTTAATAATCTTACGCTTAATCCGTATCTTATAGTCCATGGCCAGGTTTGGAGAATTATAAGCTGGATTCTTGTGCCTCCCACGCTTGGCTTTGATTTTTTTACGCTGATAATGCTGTTCTTTTATTTTTCCATAGGAAGAACACTTGAGAGGACGTGGGGAGATTATCTTTTTAATGTTTATGTGTTGTCAGGTATTCTTTTTACGATTGTTGCAAGTTTCGGCGTATACATTTTCACGGTACTTGTTCCGCCTGTGAGTAATGAATATTATATGCTCGGCGGAATGAATCTGTTTATGCAATATGTAAGTCTTATGTATTCGACATATTATATCAATATGTCCATTTTCCTTGCTTTTGCATTGACATTCCCGGATTCAATGGTTTTGCTTATGTTTATATTCCCCGTCAAGATGAAATGGTTAGGATATATCGACGGAGCATATATGATTTATCTGTTCATAGTAAGCAACGTTTACACGAAAGTTGCCATTGCGGCCGCGCTTCTTAACTTTATAATCTTCTTTGCCATAACAAGAAGGCGCAGGTTCGGCTCACCGAGACAAAGAATGCAGCGTGCGGCCAGATCGCGCGAGTTTAGGAATACGGTAAGAAGAGAGACGCCTCAGAGAGGGGTTTCCAAGCACAAATGCGCAATCTGCGGAAGAACCGAGATTACCAATCCGGAGCTTCAGTTCAGATTCTGCTCGAAATGTAACGGTAATTACGAATACTGCAACGAGCATTTATTCAATCACAAGCATGTAGAGTGATGCTTAAATAACCCCAAGGGAGATTTTATGAACGACAAACAGGATTTTATCAGAAGAATAAATGAACTTACCGAGATAGCCCTCGATCAGGAGAATGTAATATTTGAGGATCAGCTTTTTGCAATTTTCCCCGAGATTAAGGACGACAAGGCTAAGTTCGACGTAATCAAAGAATACTTAACAGCCAAGAAAATCGGCCTTAATGACAAGCTTCCCGTTGATGTGCTTCTTACCAAAGAAGAGAAGAACTATCTCGATTTTTATCTTGAAGAACTTAATGAAAAGACACCTCTTACCAAGGGCGAGCGCGAGGCATTTATGCTTTCTGCCATGGCAGGTGAGGAAAATGCCAGAGCACTTATTTTGGAAGACACACTCAAGAACGTTGTGGAGATAGCCAAGCTTTACGTAGGTCAGGGAGTGCTCCTTGAAGACCTTATAGGTGAAGGCAATTTAAGTCTTGTAACAGCTACTGCCACTCTCGGCGCATGTGAGAATGCTGCGGAGGCGGAAGGCGTGCTTGCAAGCGCGATAATGGATGCGATGCAGGATCTTATCGCGGAAGCAGGCGATGAAAGCGGCAAGGAAGAGAAGCTTTTAAAGAGAGTCAACAAAGTATCCAAAGCGGCGGCAGAGCTTGCCGAGGCTCTCGGAAGAAAAGTAACCATAGAAGAACTTATGGAAGAATCGGGTATGACCCGTTCATATATCGAAGCGGCGCTTAAGCTTACGGGTAACGCCATCGAAGACATCGAAATACCCGATGAATTAAAGTAATACAATCAGGAGTCAGATTAATGAAGGATTTTAAAGGCTGTAAGAACTACACGTTAGTTGCAACAGAGGAATTGCCGGACATCTCGTCTGTAGCATATACACTTGTTCATGACAAGACCGGCGCAAGAATAGCCTGCATCGCCAATGACGATGAGAATAAGAGCTTTATGATAGGCTTTAAGACACCCCAGTCGGATTCGACGGGTGTTCCTCATATACTTGAACATTCGGTACTTTGCGGTTCCGACAGGTACCCCGTTAAGGATGCCATGACCGAAGTCAGCAAGGGATCTCTTAACACATTTTTAAACGCATTCACTTATCCCGATAAGACCGTTTATCCTGTTGCAAGCTGCAACGACAAGGATTTCCGGAATCTTATGGGGGTTTATCTTGATGCGGTCTTTGCACCTCAAGTGCTCAAAGAGCCTAAGATTTTCATGCAGGAAGGCTGGCACTATGAGATGGAAGACTTAGACGCCCCGCTTACCTATAACGGCGTAGTCTACAATGAGATGAAGGGTGTTTATTCTTCGCCCGACAGCGCATTCAGTTCAAATATCATGTTCTCGCTTTTTCCGGACACTCAGTACGGTGTTGAATCGGGTGGCGATCCCGATGTAATTCCGGAACTTACATACGAGAATTTCTGTGCTTTTTACAAAAAGCTTTATCACCCTTCCAATTCAAGAATCCTTCTTTACGGAGACATGGATTTTGAAGAGAAGCTTGCATATATCGATAGAGAATATCTTTCACATTACGAAAAGATTAATCCGGACTCCGAGATTAAAATGCAGCCTTCTTTCGACAAAAGAAAGCGTATTGAAAAAGAATATTCAATCGCCGACGACGGAGATACCAAGGACGCGACTTACCTTTCTTACAATGTCGTATGTTCCGACTATAACGACGTTAAGACCACAGAGGCCATGAACACCATTAACTATGCACTCTGTTCGGTTCCGGGAGCCAAGCTCAAGGAGCGTCTTATCGATGCGGGAATAGGCAAGGACGTATTCTCCGAAATGACCAACGATACCTGCCAGAAGTTTTTCTCAATCATTGCTCAGGGTGCCAATCCCGAGGATGAGGAGAGATTCGTGCAGATTATCGAAGATACGATTAAGGAGATAATCGCTGAAGGCTTCGATAAGAAGACTTTGGAGGCATCCATTACAAGGTCCGAGTTTACATACAGAGAAGGCGATTACGGATATTATCCGAAGGGTGTGGCTTACGGCGGAGCTGTTTTTGAAAGATGGCTTTATACCGATGACGATATTTTCATTAACCTTAAGCAGAACAAGATTTTCAAAGAATTAAGGGAAGGTATCGAAAACGGTCTGTTCGAGCAGGTTCTTAAGAGTGCGGTTCTTGATAATAACCATAAGACCATTCTTGTCTTTAAGCCCGTTAAAGGCCTCACCGGTAAGAAAGACGCTGAGCTTGAAAAGCGTCTTGCAGAGTACAAGAACAGCCTTTCCGATGCAGAGAAACAGAAGATTGTAGACGATACAAAAGCACTTAAAAAATATCAGGAAGAACTTGACAGCGAGGAGGCTCTTGCCACAATTCCCACGCTTTCTTTGAAGGATATTAAGAAAGAAGGAGTTAAGTTTAATTACGAATCCAAAGATATAGACGGGATCAAAGAAACCTGCACGGAAATGACGTCCAACGGAATTGTTTATTTCACACTTTCTTTTAACGCAGACAGGCTTCCGTTAAGACTTGTGCCCGCGTTCAGCGTTCTTAAGACGTTTCTCGGCTATCTTAATACCGAGCATTATACTTATGGTGAGCTGGTTAATGAAAGCAATATCAAGACCGGCGGATTAAGTTATAACGCATCGGTTTATAAGAGAAATTACGATACCGATGACTATACTTACGGACTCGAGGTAAGGACGAAGGTCTTAAACAACAGAATTGCCGAGGCATTTGAACTTATCGAGGATACCTTATTTACGTCAGATTTTAATGACAGGAAGCGTATTAAGGAGAATCTCGAGCAGTCCAAGATGCGTATTCAGGTATATATGATGCAGTCGGGACATGCGGTTGCAATCGGTCGTGCGTCTTCTGCAATGTCGGACGGCTCAGCGCTTATCGAAGAACTGACGGGTATGCGTGAGTACAGATACATTGAGAACCTTTTGAAGAATTTTGACGATAATTTTGATACCTTGGTTAAGGAGTTAAAGGAAGTTCTTTCAATCCTTCTTACCAAGGACAACCTCGAAGTGTTTGCAGGCGCCGACAAGAAAGGTATGGACCTTTTCGACAAAGAGCTTAAGAAATTTATTGCCAAGCTTAAGACAGGCGGGGAAGTTCTTCCTGTGGTTCACTTTAAGAAGGCTTCCGGCAATGAAGCGTACTCGATGGCTTCAACCGTACAATATGCGGCTATGACAGGTAACTTTAAGAAGTTTGGCCTTGAATATAAGGGAAGCTTGCAGGTATTGCGCTCATTGCTTAATACGGATTATCTCTGGAATCAGGTGAGAGTTCTCGGCGGAGCATACGGTTGCTTTTGCAGCTTCGGCGCTACAGGAGATACATATTTCGCATCCTACAGAGATCCCAAGTTAAAGGATACTTACAAGACATTTGACAATATAGAAGAGTATGTAAGAAATTACGACGGTGATACGGAAGAGGTGGAAAGGTACATTATTTCCACAATTGCCGATTATGATGCGCCTCTTTCTCCTTCTATTAAGTTTAACAAGGCATACTCCTACTATAAGTCCGGTGTTACCAATGCAGATAAGCAAAAAGAAAGAGACGAAATTCTGTCTACCACACCCGATGAAATCCGAAGCCTTGCCGAGTATATCGCCAAGATTAAGAGCACCAGGGTACTAAGCTGTGTGGGCGGCGAAGAGATGCTTAAGAAAGAAGGGGACGTATTTGACAAGGTTACGCCTCTTATAACATCATAACTTGTCTTGCCTTAGGGCGCAGGGAGGGAATACATATGAAAAAGTTTTTGAGGGTATTGATTTCGGTAATGCTCGTGCTTACGCTTGTTGCTTGCGGATCGTCATCTCGCGGGAAGAGTGAAAGTGCGGCGTCGACTACGCTGTCTTTTGCCACCGAGAGCAAAAACGCCATGTATGAAGATGCGGCATATGCGGATTTCGACGGAGGCTACGGCTACGAAGAAGAGTATGTGACCGAGAGCACCGCACAGAGTTACGATGATAACAAGACTTTTAACGATTCTGCCAGAAAGCTTATTAAGACTTACAGCATAAATGCCGAGACGGAAGCTTTCGATGAATTCGTGCAGGCCACAGAGGAGCGTATCGGAGCGCTTAAGGGTTATATCCAGGATATGGATTCTTTTAACGGAAGCTCATATACCGGAAAGACCGGCTCGAGGTATTGTAACTTAACAGTTAGAGTTCCTGTTGCCAATCTCGAAGAGTTCGTTAACTTTGTAGGCGATGCGGCCAATGTTACCAATAAGAACTTAAATGTTGAGGATATTACGCTTCAGTATGTAGACAGCGAGAGTCGCAAGGCTACTTACGAGATTGAGCAGGAAAGACTTCTTGCGCTGCTTGAAAAGTGTGACAACGTGGAAGACATGATTGCCATCGAGACACGTCTTTCAGAGGTGAGATATCATCTTGAGAGTCAGGCTTCACAGCTTCGTATGTATGATAACCTGGTAGACTATGCTACTGTATATTTAAGAATATCTGAGGTTACCAAGTATACACCTCCCGAACCCGAAGGATATTGGGAGAGAGTATCGCGTTCTTTTGCCGAAGGTATAGAGAATGTGGTGGAAGGCTTTAAGGATTTCTTCGTGGGATTCGTGGGAGCACTTCCGGGACTTACGATATTTGTGATTATTGCGGTTATCGTTGTTTTGATAATCAGAGCAATTATTAAGTCGGGCGATAAGAAGAGACTTAAGAAACAAGAGGCTCGCGCCGACGAATTAATGAGACAGGCTAAGGAAACGGCTAAGAAAAATGCAGAAAACGGACAATAAATTTAAAGCAGGCTTTGCGGCAATAGTGGGACGCCCCAACGTGGGTAAGTCGACCCTTATGAACAAGATAATCGGTCAGAAGATTGCCATCACATCTAATAAGCCTCAGACCACCAGAAACCGCATAATGACGGTATATACTTCGGATGAAGGGCAGATTGTGTTTCTTGATACTCCCGGACTTCACAAGGCCAAGAACAAGCTCGGCAACTACATGATGTCGGCTGCTAAGTCCACGTACAAGGACGCAGATGTGCTGCTTATCATGCTTGAGGCAGGCAAACCTGCGGGCAATGCGGAGAAGGATATTCTCGAAGAGTTAAAGGCGGTCAAGCTTCCGAAGATTCTCGTTATCAATAAGATTGACTCGGTTAAGAGAGAGGAGATTCCCGCGATTATCGCGGAGTTTTCCAAGCTTTCTCAGTTTGACGAGGTGGTGCCGGTAAGCGCTACGGCAGGTACTAACTGCGACGAACTTGTGAAGGTAATTATGAAGTATCTTCCTTACGGCGAGCCTTTCTATGATGAGGATACCGTTACGGACCAGCCCGTGCGCCAGATTGCGGCTGAGATGATACGCGAGAAAGCGCTTCATGCTCTCGGCGACGAGATTCCTCACGGAATAGCGGTCATGATAGAGAAAATGGATTTTTCCGGAAGAGTTGTGCAGATTGAAGCGACAATTGTCTGCGAGAGAGATTCTCATAAGGGCATCATTATCGGTAAGGGTGGCGAGATGCTTAAGAAAATCGGCACCAATGCGCGTTTTGAAATCGAGAAGATGCTTGAACAGCAGGTTAATCTTAAACTGTTTGTTAAGGTTAAGAAGGATTGGAGAGACTCGGAGTTCTTGCTTAAGAACTTTGGCTATAATGCGGGAGACTTTAAGATTCAGAAGTAGGGGTATCGGTTAAGGTATGCAGGAGTTTTTGAAGGTTACTGGAATGGTAATCGGTGTATTCCCACAAGGTGAATATGACAGGCGCATTACGCTTCTTACCAGGGAACGCGGCAAGATTACCGCTTTCGTAAAGAGCGCGCGCAGGCAGGGTAGCAGATTCCTCGGTACCACCGACATGTTTGCTTTCGGCAACTTCGATCTGTATGTGGGACGGACTTCATACAACGTTCAGAACGCTGAGATAAGCAACTACTTTGACAATTTCCGCATGGATATGGTGGGGGCATATTACGGTATGTACTTTGCGGAACTGGCAGAGTTTTATGCGCTTGAGAACAATGATGAGTCGGAGCTTCTTTTGCTGTTATACAGGGCGCTTCAGGGGCTTAAGTCGGAGAAACTTGCGAACGATTTCGTAAGAAGGGTCTTTGAGATTAAGCTTTTTATGATTGAAGATGAGTTCATTCCCGTCGACAATGCGGGCAGTTTCACCGAGGCACTTAATAAGACGCTTGAGTATATTCACGCAAGTTCCATTGAGAAGCTGTTTAATTTCGGGCTGTCGGAGAGCTTGTTTAAAGAACTTTCCGAGGTGGCGGATTATGAGCGGAGGCACTTAGTGGACAAGAAGCTTTCGAGCCTTGAAATTCTTGAAACAATGACAAGTTAATAAGCGAAGGAGAGGGTTCTTTACGAAAAGAGCTCTCTTTTTTTGTTTTATGGTTGAAAAAGAAAGGATTTCTGTCTATAATAAATCGGATAATATTCTAAGTTAAGGAGACAAACTTATGGAAAAGACTATGGACAAGATTGTTGCCCTTGCCAAGGCAAGAGGCTTTGTATATCCGGGCTCCGAAATTTACGGCGGCCTTGCGAACACCTGGGATTACGGTAATCTCGGTGTTGAACTTAAGAATAACGTTAAGCGTGCATGGTGGCAGAAATTCGTGCAGGAGAATCCCTACAACGTAGGTGTTGACTGCGCCATCTTAATGAACCCTCAGACATGGGTTGCTTCCGGACACCTCGGAAGTTTCTCCGATCCTTTGATGGATTGTAAAGAGTGTCACGAGAGATTCCGTGCTGACAAGATTATCGAAGATTATGCGGCTGAAAAGGGTATCGAACTTAAGTCTTCCGTAGACGGCTGGTCTCACGAAGAAATGGAGAAGTTCATTAACGACAACAACGTTCCCTGTCCTTCATGCGGTAAGCATAACTTTACAAGCATCAGAGAATTCAACCTTATGTTTAAGACATTTCAGGGTGTTACCGAGGATGCCAAGAACGTAGTTTACCTTCGTCCCGAGACCGCTCAGGGTATTTTCGTTAACTTTAAGAACGTTCAGCGTACTTCCCGTAAGAAGGTTCCTTTCGGAATCTGCCAGATCGGTAAGTCTTTCCGTAACGAAATTACTCCCGGTAACTTCACTTTCCGTACCAGAGAGTTTGAGCAGATGGAGCTTGAGTTCTTCTGCAAGCCCGGCACACAGACCGAGTGGTTTGAGTACTGGAGAAAGACCTGCTACGAATGGCTTCTTGCTTTAGGTATTAAGAAAGAGAATTTAAGACTTCGTGACCACGATCCCGAGGAGCTTTCTTTCTACAGCGACCATACCACAGATATTGAATATGCATTCCCCTTCACCGATTGGGGCGAGCTTTGGGGTATTGCTTCCAGAACAGATTACGACTTAACCAGACACCAGGAGACTTCCGGTGAGCCCATGGATTACTTCGATGACGAGCTTGACGAGAAGTAC
>JAEEGK010001272.1_pt1 | contig 63330 bp, 54 predicted proteins | sample 8958771 | NCBI WGS metagenome assembly JAEEGK01 (sample SAMN16246547, study PRJNA631951) | gut metagenome | biome: gut microbiome; feature: rumen; material: SC-attached | host: Bos | place: Iran: Karaj | collected 2018-10 | reverse complement strand
TCACCGGCACTCAGTCCCAAATCTCCGCTTAAATCAAGCTCACCTTCTTCACCGAGAGCCTCTTCAAGCACCTGTCTGTTTCTGCCCATGAACCCAAGCGGCTTCATATCAGGCGCTTCTACGCCTCCCGAGCCCGCAACAACATCATCCATATGCGGCACATCGCTCATGGCATCAAGCGTCTTCTTAAGCTCCTCAAAGGTTCTCTTCAAATTATCGTAATCACCGATCTTCGCCTTAAGAGACTCGTTTTCTTTGGCCAGCTCATTCTTTTCTTTTAACGTCTTATCAAGCAGACGCGCAAGGAAAAAAGAACTGAAAACATAGTCCTTAAGCATGGGATCGAGGCAACTGATGTTAAGTTCCTCAAGCACTTCCATATCAACAGGCAGATCGTTAAGCATATATGTTCTCTCCTTTGTGAATAAGATAAAAACCCTTACTAATTCCTCCTTACCTTACCACATTACCTGTTAAAAACCGATTAAATAGGCGTTTGCAGCACTTTTTCCCTTGGCTTGGGGCGGCAGATAGCTACCTAACAAACCGGCGCCTCCACCCTTTTGCCAAAAGAAAGTCTTTCACGCGGATTATCCACAGCGTCGGCACTTAGCGGGTTATTAGGAATCATGAACCTGTATTGTAGGTTCATGATGGAAATGCATTAGCTTTAGAATGCATTTCCACGCGAAGAGTTCCGCAGTCATTTTGGCATTTCACAAAATGGCTGTAGTAGTGGTAGCCAAAAGCTGTAGTGCTTTTTACGGAGCGACTTCGCGGCCGCTACTGCGAGGACATAAGTGAGAGCGTATCCGCATGGAAGACTTTCTTTTGGCAATGGTGATAGGCGCCCCTATACAAAGAAAGCGACCGCCCCAAGCCATGTCACAAACGGAGCATGCACTTAAAGCAGTCGCTTTCTTTAGATCTATCTTAATCCAACTTCTTTTACACAAATTATCTTCTTGCCATAGCTTCTTCGAAATCCTTGGTTCCTGCGAAAATCTCGAACTTGTAAGGATTCTTGTGAAGGGCCTTGGCGCGCTTGAAGATTACGCCGAGACAGATTACGTTGGCCGCAAGTGCAAGGATTGCAACTACGCCCTGGGCTGTAGGATTGGCTGTAATACCTGCAGAGGTGAGTTCCTGTACGGTCTTGAACTTAGTCATGTCAATTGCGGTGATGCCGTGCTCCACAGCTCCTGCGTAAAGCGAAGGAAGTGTTGAGAACGGTGATGTAATCTGGAAGAGCGGGAATACCTGAGCGAACATACACCAGATTGCAAGGGTGTTGGCACGGTTCTGAATCCAGCCGCCTTTGTTCCAGAATGCATTGGCAAAAGTAGGTGCGAGCAGCAAAGCCACACCACAGTACCATGTATGGGTAGGTAAGTTACAGTAAGTATACTCAAAGTTCCATACATCGTAAGCGATGATGAACCAGAAGGTCATATCGGGCCAGAGCATATCGTCTTTCTTCTTGGAAGAGTAGATGCCCCACCAGCCGGTCATACAGAAGATGTTAAGTACGCCTGCGAGAGCGTTAACAATGTTCCACCAGCCGCCGTAGAGCCATACGTTCTCGGAAGAGAACCACCAGCCGCCTGCCATGCCGCCTGCGTTGAAACCGTTGACAGCAGACTCAATATCGGAGCCGACAGCGATTAAAATGTTGATTGCAACGATAATGAAAGGCCAAGGCTTGAACCAGTCTTTCTTACCGATGCCCCAACCGTATTTAATCATCATGAAGCCGACACATCCGATGTCTGCCGCATAGAGCTTAGCGTAGTGGAACCAGCCGTTCATGTAAAGAACCGTCTGATTGGTCTGCGCCCAAGACGCGCCACTCTTGTAACCGAGAGTAGCCGCAATAAAGTAAACAGTCAAAATAATAGGTATGACGATGAATACGCACACACCGCCGACCTTTGTTCTTCTGCCGATTTCGTTCATAAGAATGAGTCCGCAGAATACGAGGACGAAGCCCAGAAGCTGCATCATGGACTTATCGCCGTAAAGTTGGAAAAGCATATTATATCCTCCTTAATCCTTTTCTATCGATCTCGGGTCTTATGACCCGCTGATCTCCTTAATCATAAATTCGTTCCCCTGCTGTAAGAACGTGTGGGTACTGCCGCAATTCGGACAGGTCTTTCCGTTTTCTATGGTGTCAAAAGAAGTCTTACAGTCTTCGCAGAAAGAAATCGCTTCGATGGGCTCTATGATGAGCTTTGCTTCTTTGAGTAAATCAGTCTTCTTGACCGCCCAGTTCCAGCAGTCGGTAAGGTATTCGGGGATAACCGTCGATACCTTACCAAGCTGCAAAGTTACTGAAGATATTCCTGTCAGATTGTTCTCACGGCCCACAGCCGTGACATCATCGATTATGTGAAAAACAACACCTAATTCATGCATAATCTTTTATTCCCATGTTTCATTCTTCTTGGGCTTAACACGAACCTTGATGGCCTGCTTTAAGCCGTTGGGAAGAATGTACTTAAGCTTGTCTTCGCTCTTACGCATGGTAGAAGCTTCGGGAACGTCTCTCTTTAAGTGGATAGCGTCGAATTCGCAGCGGGTTGTACACAGACCGCAGCCTACGCACTGGTTGTAATCCACAATTGTGGCACCGCAGCCTAAGCATCTGGCAGTCTCTTTCTTAACCTGCTCTTCGGTGAATACGAGCTTCTTGTCTCTGAAGGAAAGCTTGTCGCCTTCTTTGTATCCCGGAATCTGGCGAGAAGAATTGTCGTAGCTTTCGATGGAGATATCATCCTTGTTAAGCTCTACGTAGTAGTTCTGGTTACGTCCGATGGTAAGGGAAGCGTGAGGCTGTACAAATCTGTGGATTGATGTAGCCGCTTCTTTACCTGCCGCAATAGCGTCGATTGCAAACTTCGGACCTGTATATACGTCACCGCCTACGAAAATATCGGGTTCGGCGGTCTGATATGTCTTAGCGTCTGCTACGGCACCGTTACCGCGGCCCAGCTCAACCTTGGAACCTGCAAGTAAGTCGCCCCATACGATGCTCTGTCCGACTGCGAGAACGATGTGCTTACATTCGATTCTCATGGTGTCGTTCTCATCGTACTGAGGATTGAATCTGCCGTCGGCATCCTTAACGCTTGTACATTTCTTGAAGGTGATACCGCATACAGCGCCTTCGTCGTCCAAGTGAATTTCCTTGGGACCCCAGCCGCCGTGGAACTGTACTCCGTCTTCCTCGGCTTCTGCGATTTCGTATACAGCTGCGGGCATAATCTCTCTTGTTTCAAGAGAAACCTGTGTTACATTGGGAGCGCCTACTCTTACAGCGTCACGTGAGCAGTCGATGGCAACGTTACCGCCGCCGATAACCACTACATCTCCCTTGATGTCGTAAGATTCGTTGGCATTGACTTCGCGAAGGAAATCAACCGCGGTGACAACGCGCTTGCCGTCTTCACCCGGTACTCCTACTTTACGCCCGCCTTGGCAACCGATTGCTATATAGAAGGCCTTGTAGCCCTGCGCACGAAGTTCATCAAGAGTTACGTCCTTGCCGACTTCTACGCCGCACTTAAACTCAACGCCCATGATGCGCATGATTTCAACTTCGGCATCGATAACGCTCTTCTCAAGCTTGTAAGAAGGGATACCGTAGGTAAGCATACCGCCGGGACGTGCGTTCTTTTCAAATACTGTAGGTCTGTAGCCTTTCTCTGCAAGGTAGTATGCACAGGAAAGACCTGCGGGACCCGCACCGATAATGGCAATCTTTTCTTCAAACTCACCCTTAACCTTGGGAATAACCTTCTTGGGAATAAATCTGGTCTCGGCATCAAGGTCCTTCATCGCAATAAACTTCTTAACTTCATCGATTGCGATTGCTTCGTCGATGGTGCCTCTTGTGCAGGCATCTTCGCAACGACGGTTACAGATGTGACCGCAGATTGCGGGAAGCGGATTATTCTTCTTGATAAGTGCCAAAGCCTCTGTGTACTTACCCTGTGAAGCGAGCTTAAGATAACCCTGAACAGCAATGTGTGCGGGGCAGGCTGTCTTACAAGGTGCGGTACCTGACTCGTGAGTTTCAATTCTGTTGTTGTCTCTGTAATCCCAGTCCCAGTCGTCCTTGCTCCAAGGCTTGTCGGAAGGAAGCAGGTGCTTAGGATACTTAACGTCTGTGCCGTCTTTCTTACAAAGCTTCTGACCGAGAGAAAGTGCACCGGCGGGACATACTTCTACGCAGCGGCCGCAGGCAACGCATTTTTCTTTGTCCACGTGTGCTCTGTAAGCGGATGCAGACATGTTGGGAGTGTTAAATAACTGTGACGTGCGAAGGGCGTAGCATACGTTAACGTTACAGTTACAGATAGCGAAAATCTTGTTCTCGCCGTCGATGTTTGTAATCTGGTGTACGAAGCCGTTCTCTTCGCCTTTCTTAAAGATTTCGAGGGCTTCCTCCTTGGTAATGTAGCGTCCGCCCTTGCCGGTCTCGACTACGTAATCGGCCATGTCGCCCACAGCAATACACCAGTCGTGGAAGTCATCCGCACAACCTTCATCATAGGTCATACGTGAACGGCGGCACGAACAAGGTGAAGCTGCGTACTTGCCTTCATACTTGTCAAGCCAGTGAGAAATCTTCTCGATGGATATGGCTTCATTACACATATCCACTTCTTTTTGCACGGGAATAACGTGCATACCGATGCCGGCTCCGCCTGCGGGTACCATGGGGGTAACCTTCTCAAGAGGGAGTCTTGTCATATGTTCAAAGAACATACCAAGCTCGGGATGCTCGTCAATGAGCTTTAAGTTCATGTTGGAGAACTCACCGGAACCGGGCACGAACATGGGAAGTACCCACTGTTTCTCGTGCTTGTCATTCTCCCAGTTGTACTCAACAAGACCTGTGTAAGAAATCTTGTCAAGCATCTCTGTAAGTTCTTCGTCAGACATTCCGGAGCTTTTCTTTAAATCTTCGAAAGTCTTAGGCTGTCTGATTGCCTTGAAATTGTCGATAACAAACTTCGCAATGTTATCGTCGTCATAGCATAAAATGCGCACTGCCCAGTATTCGGGATCGTCCTTGGTCACTTTGTGAAACTTAAGCTTAATCGGAATACGGTCCGTGATGAGGGCACCAAGCTTTGCAATGTTTTCCTTCATAGGCTCGCTTACGTCAACGTAATCGGGTCTTAAGGGGTAACCTGGATCTTTTCCTGCCATTAATATCCTCCTAATCTAACTAACAATCTAACTGTACTTGCCTTATAAGTCGCAAGGACTTATTCCGGCTTACCCTTTATTAATCCGAATTTCTTCTTCCAACCATTTCACAAATTCATCGACTCCCTCGCCGGTCTTCGCGCAAATCGGAATGACCTTTGCTTGGGGATTGCGAAGTTTTATGTTCTCCTTACATTTCTCCAAATCGAAGTCAAAATAAGGCATAACATCAATTTTGTTAATCAGTACCACATCACAAATCGAAAACATGAGGGGGTACTTAAGCGGCTTATCGTCGCCTTCGGGTACCGAAAGAATCATAGCGTTCTTGGTCGCACCCGTATCAAACTCTGCAGGGCATACAAGGTTCCCTACATTCTCTAGTATAGCAAAGTCCACCTTACCATCTATTAACTCGTCAAGTCCCTGTCTTGTCATGCCAGCATCCAGGTGGCACATACCGCCTGTATGAAGCTGAATTGACTTAACTCCCGTCTCCTTCGCAATAGCGATTGCGTCAACGTCCGAGTCGATATCCGCCTCCATAACACCTATGTTGTGGGTGTATTTCATGCGGTTGATGGTGGCTTTAAGGGTAGTGGTCTTACCGCTTCCCGGCGACGACATAAGGTTCAAAAGAAAGATGCCCTTGGACCTAAGTTCTTCTCTTAACTTGTCCGCTTCTCTGTCGTTGCTTTCGTATACGCTTTTCTTGATTTCTATAACTTTAACTGCGTCCATAGATCAAACCTCCTAATGGCTCAGCGCTTAATGAAGCGCCGGCAAGTGTAGTCGTGACCCCAATCCCGATATATTAATTAGCTTTAGCTTTAATCTCTTCGCAGATTTCCACGTATCTCTTCTCGTCAATCTTGTAGAATCTTCTGTACAAAATTACGGAAACGAGCATGAAGCAGCAAGGTACAAGCGTCATTGCAAGAAGCAAACCGTTCTTCTGTCCTCCCGATACCGACTTAATAACTTCGTCGATTGCTGCTGCCTTGGCTTCCGCTGTAATCTCGCCCTTCTCTGCGGATGTCTCAAGATCTGAGATAGCGTTGGTGTACTGAGTAACCTTACATACAAGGTATGAAACGGTAGTGATTATTACGGTAAAAGAACTTGCCATCTTTGTAAGGAAAGGTCTCATGGAAGTAATAATCGCTTCGTCTCTGGTGCCGTGCTTAAGCTCGTTGTACTCTACGGTGTTGATGATGGAAATCATCATTATTAAGTAAAGTCCGTACTGGCCGAGGTTAGCAAGCATGAAGCCTCCGGTAAGTACCCAGAACTTAACCATCGTCGCGGGCATAAGGAAGCCTGCGCAAATCTGCATAAGATAACCTATTGTCGCCACGGTACCCATCATGAAGACCATTCTTTGTCTGTGAAGCTTCTTGCTGAGGGTAGGATACAAAACCATAAGCACTGCGGTTGCAGCCATACCGATGGTCTGGAAGGTTCCGTACAAACCGCCTTCGTAGCCAAACTCAAAGTAAATGTAATTGGCACCTACGCCACCGAGCACGATACCGTTACCGATCTGCTGAAGTAAGAAAATAAGGCAGATCCAAAGGAGCTGATCGTTGCCGCCGATGGTGGTGATAATCTTCTTAAAGCTGACCTTCGGTGCTTCTTTGGCCATATCGTCTCTGTTTTCTCTGACTCCGCAAAGAGTAAAAAGAATGAACAAAGGAGTAAGGATACAGATGATAAGTGCGATACGTCCGTAAGCAATCTTGGTGGTGCCGCCGAGTGCAAATTCACCTGCGGTAAATACAGGGATAAGCACGGAAGCAAGAGTACCGCCGATACCTGCGAAAAGTGTGGCGCGTGCGGTGAATGCGTTTCTCTTGTCGGCATCCTTGGAAAGTGCGGGAACCATTCCCCAGTAAGAAATGTCGTGCATGGTGTAAGTAATGCTGTACATAAAGTAAATTACGCCAAAGAACACGATGAAGTTCCAGCCTGTCAAATCTGTGTTAAAAGCAAGGTACACTACGACGCTGGTCGAAAGAATACCTGCCAAAAGCCAGGGTTTAAATTTACCCCACTTGCTGCGGGTACGCTCGATGATGTTACCCATAATCGGGTCGTTTAACGCATCAAATACACGCGCGGCCACCATGATGGCGGTTACAGCGGTAAGCTGTGCGGGTGTTAAGTTTCTCGTGTAAAGGATGTAAAGCATGATATAGTTCGTAAAGAGCGAATATATCATGTCCCTTCCCACGGTACCCAGGGGGTAGAAAAGCATGTTTTTCTTTTCCTGATTCATTGTTTCATATCCTCCAATACATTAATCTATACTCTCAATAAAGTACATTCTGGATGAAAAGTCCTGGAACAGTCTGGTCTCTTGATTGTAGCCCGTTCCGCCGAAAGCCTGCGTAAGCTTGATGCCTACGTTGTTAAGGAGCTCTCCGCTTACCGTGTAATCCTCGACCTCTCCGTCCATCTTCACAAACTTCGCAATGGTGTTGTGCATGAGCGAATCCTGCTTAACATGCACGGGAGCCACCTGATTAACCAAGCTTCCGAACTGCTTGATGTTATGGCGAAGCTTAACGTTGTATACGTGGTAAGTCTTATCCTCCGCAAGCCCTACGGTCTTAATCTTTCTGTAGAATTCATTGGGATTGCAAAGTCCGTTCCATATCATGGTGACAGCGCGCTTCCTATCCGGTGATACCACCATCCACTGAGTGTCATCCACTCTGTAGAAGTCTCCGCCAAAGAAAACGTCGCGCCACTCCTTATATGTCTCAATCTGCGCCTTGATTGCCTTGAAATCTTCGGCGTTACATTCGCCAAGATTAATCTCATAACCGAGCACTCCGAAAGCCGCTACGTTGAATCTTGTATCAAGCGGGGTGTTGCGAAGCGTCTGGTGGTTGGGGCAGGCAGACACATGTGCGGTGACTGTGGACATCGGATAGCCGTAGCTGTAACCTGTCTGAATGAAGGTACGCTCGTAAGCGTCCGAATCGTCGCTTCCCCAGGTCTGTGGCATGTAAGCCGTCATTCCGAGGTCGAATCTGTTGCCGCCGGATGCGCAGTTTTCAAAAAGAACATCGGGGAACTCTTCCGTCAGTGCCTTAAGTATTTCGTAAAGTCCGAGGACATATCTGTGAGCACATTCGCCCTGTCTCTCGGGCGGAAGTGCCTTGGAATATACGTCCGAGAACATTCTGTTCATGTCCCACTTAACGTAGCTTACGCCCTTAGCGCCTATTACGCGGCGCATCGAGTTCTTAACATACTCTCGTACTTCCGGCTGAGTTAAGTCAAGAATCATCTGATTACGTCCGGGCGAATTGTCTCGTCCCGGAACCGTCATGGCGTATTCGGGGTGAACTTCGTATAAATCGCTCTTTTCGCTTATCATCTCGGGCTCTACCCAGATACCGAAATCAAGTCCTATATCATTAACCTTACGGGCAAGTCCTTCGATACCGCCCGGAAGTTTCTTTTTATCTTCTGTCCAGTCGCCGAGGGATGTGGTGTCGTCGTTACGACCTTTGAACCATCCGTCGTCCATTACGAGGAGCTCTACGCCGGCTTCCTTGGCCTTCTTGGCAAGGCTTAAGATGCGGGATTCACTGATGTTAAAGTACGCCGCCTCCCAGGAATTAAGAAGTATGGGCCTGGGCTTATCTGCATACTTGCCACGTACGATGTGTTTCTTAACAAAGTGCTGCATGTTAAGAGACAACTCTCTGAAGCCTGCCGCCGAGTAGGTCATCACTGCTTCGGGAGTCTCAAACTCTTCACCGGGCTCAAGCACCCACTCAAAGTTCTGAGGGTTAATACCCGTAATGAATCTTGTCTTGTAGAATCCGCTCACATCAACCGCTTCGTAGTGGTTACCGGAATATATAAGGTTGAATCCGTAGCAGTCGCCGGCTTCTTCAGTTGCATCGGCTTTGGTTAACATAACAAAAGGATTGCTTCTGTTGGAGGACACACCGGATGCCGTAGCATTCACGAATGTATGATTCTCAACAATCGTATCCGTGCGCTTCATCTCTCGTCCCCAGTTGCCGCCGAAGGTGATTGCCTTAAGACCGGCCTCGTCTATGTCGAGCTGGGCGCTCATGATGCGCTTTATAACAATGTTTTCTTTCTCTGAATTTACAAGAACCGCGCGACGGGTAATCACGTTGCACTTTTCAAAAACCGTGTAGTACAGCACAAGCGTGACGGGGCGAACGCGCTCCGTAAGCACTACCTTAAGCTGCTTAACATTCTCGCCTGCGGAAATAGCTGAGGGCATTCCTTTGAGCATCTCGGGAGTGTCGAGCACCACAGCTTCTTTGAATATAAAGTCCGAAGTGCTGCTGCCGTCGGGATATCTTACCAGTATGAAAGGCTCGCGAAGATCGCCCTTGCCCACCGATGACACCTCAAGCAGCATGTCCTCGGTAACGGTCAAAGAATCCTTCGCGTAATTAATAGTCGTGCCCTTGCCGTGGCTTACCTTCTCACGCATCGCGCGCACGGAGTCGGTCACAGCTTCGTCACTGACATCCACACGCTTGCCGTAATGATAGTGCTCGAGAAGACCTTCGTCGGTCACCCCGAATATGTATGATGTATTGTCGGTACTTAAGAAAAATGTGTTACCTCTGACAGCAATCATTATGTCACCCTATCCCTTATTCTTTTCACTCATTGCAAGCTCAACCACGCGCATTGCGCCGTCATATAAGCCTGCTTTCTTGTTAATTACTATGCTCTCGCACATGCCCTTAAGCATGTCGCCCGAATTCATGAAAAGATCCACCATCTGAAGTGTGTGCGGAATATCTCTGCACTCAAGCGTTCCGTCGCCCATCTCCGCGGAGTGGATTGCGCCCCACATCTCGTGCTTGCCGACTCTCTTTATAAAGAGCTTGGGCACAGGGTAAAAAGAAAGCTCGCTGGGCTTGGTAACCATTACGTCTGCGCTTCTCATTAAGAGGTTCGTGCAGTATACCGCTTCGAAAATGTTCTTGTGGCAGAATGCGTGAATACCTTTAACTTCAGTCGCAGGATCGAGTGCCGCAGCAGCAAAGTTCTCGGTATTTTTCCAGTTGTTAAGATGCTCGGTGTAAAGGCCTCCCATTGCGGGAATCTCACGCTTTAAGTCTTCCCAGACTGCACCGTAGTCGCCTACGTTAACGTAGAGAGCTGCTTTTCTCTCCTTGATGAAGGGAATAAGGTAGCTGATGATTGCCGCAAAGATTTCTTTTTGCGCGCCGGCACCGCCTATGGTAAGTAAAAAGCGCATCGGCTTGCCTTCTTCAAAACGTTTCATGCGGGCTTCGCAGTCTTTCTCGATATTCTCCACAAGCTCGTAGTCTACGTAGTGGCCTGTGTATACGATGCTGCCCTCGGGCATGGGCTTGTTAACCTTGTTGCCGTCCATTCCGTTTAAGATGCGGTAACCCTGGTAAGCGTTCTTACACTGAATGGTGTGAATGCCGCCTTCGGTTAAGTGAAGCGCCATGGGCCAGTTATCGGGTATAGCGTTCACCACGTGCTTCATGCCTGCGTGAAGAGCTGCCTGTGCGGGCCATGCGTGAGTACCTACTACGGGGATGTCCTTGGGCACGTTCTTAAACACGGGGGCCATGAGCTCCGCGTTCTTTTGATCAGAAGCGTTATAGGAAAGTGCGCGGAAGCCTTCGTAGTTAAGCGGTTCCCACACGAATTTATTAAACAAAGGGTTCTTGGAGAGTCTGGAGCCAAGGGAATATAAGTCGTTCTGAGCGCTGATAACCTTGGTGCAGGTGGTCTCCTTGTAGGAGTTAAGGTCCATCCAGTAAGGAGTGTAGCCAAGAGCCTTAGCCGCCGAAGCAATCGCCATGGAAATACGGTAATGCCCGAAGCCCATGCGGATGTTGCCTACGATGATGCCCTTCTCCATATCCCAGGTCGCGGTGGATGTCTCAACCGTCTCATCGTAATGTGCATTGGTCTTGGGATCGCCCACAAGGACGTTGATTACGCCGAGAGAATCGCCGATGTAAGGATTCTTGCTAAGGGTTACCTTATAATCCTTACCGGAGTCGTCTCCGTACTTCTTCATGTATTTGGTCTTGGACTTAACAGCCTTTTTGTAAGTCTTATTCGACATTTCATTGCCGAAAATCACTTTAGATCTGTCCATAGTAACTCCTTATAAGCTTTCGGTATTGTCGCAGGTTACGTTGAATTCTATCGTTACGCTCTCTGCATCTGCTGCCTCTATCGTGAGGCTTCCGCGGCCTTCGCCGAGGGTCTTTACATATGTGCCGCCCATGCCGCCCTTAAGGCTTATTAAGCTCGGTCCGATAAGTTCAATCTCGCCTTCCGCCGTAAGTTTAAGCGGTTCATTGTAAAAGAAAGAGACATTTCCAAACTCATCTGTGGCTTTAATCCTTACAGCCGCAACGTCGTAGGTCTTTCGCTCCACAAGCTCCGTAAAGTCTGATGTAGCCTCTATAAATATCTTCTTAACGGGCTTCTTGATAAGGGTCTTAACGACCTTTCCGTCCTTAACAGCCTCGAAACGATACTCCGTGGCCTTGGCACCCCAGTCGCCTACATACTTGTTGTAAAGCGGTGTTGCTTTCGACGGGTTCATTGCGTGGAACAGCACAAGCTTGGCCGCAAGTCGCATGAACTCTCCCGAAGGATGGCTGAGTCCGTTCACCGCCACAATATTAAGCGCTCTCTTAAGGTCTCTCTTATAAGCCGCCGAACCGCTCTCGCCTTTCTCTATGGCGTCGCCTATGAAGTCATCCACCATGATGGGGCCGTGCGCAAGGTTCTTAAAAGGTGAGTCCTCCGCGCGGTATTCCTTAATAAAGCGGTCGTTCTTGTACATCCTTACGCTGTCGGCGTTCGTATATATCCAGGTAACACCTCTGTTGCATGCGGGATGCTCGCCTATATCCATAGTGGATGAAAGCTCAAGCACCGGCGTATCTTCCTGAAGTGCGCTGTATATATAAGCCGCAGGCTTGGGATTTCTGAACATATCAAGTACTCCGTGATAGCAGATTCTGTCTCCGCTTCCGAAATCCTTGTGGGTATTGTAATCGGCCATGCACCAGCCAAAAGAACCTGCTATGTCGCTCTCGCCCGCCACAGCATCAAGCACTGTCGCGTGCCGTATCGCATGCTCGCGTCTGTGCTCTTCCGTGTCGTAGTTCTTGGTGGGGAACATGTGACCGTTGTATTCGCTTATGAGGTACGCCTTGCTCATGTCCGGCGTTACCTTTTTCTTCTTATCGCAGCCGGCGTTGGTGCCGTCGTGCAGGAAGTCGTTGTATGTGTAGACGTCTTCGAGCAGATTCGACTTCTTAATGCATCTTACGCCGCCGGTAGCTCTGGTCTTGTCAAGGTCGTGAGCCGCCTGATTGGTAGCCGCATAGAAAAGATCGTCGTCCGGCGATTCATTGATGCGAACGCCCCAGAGAATAATCGAAGGGTGATTACGATACTGCATCACCATCTCCCTTGTATTCTCAACGGCTATCTTCTTCCACTCGTCATCGCCTATATGCTGCCATCCCGGAATCTCGGTAAAAACAAGCAGACCTATCTCATCGCATCTTCTTATAAAGTCATGAGACTGAGGATAATGAGAAGTCCTCACCGCATTAAGCCCAAGCTCACACTTAAGCACATCCGCGTCCATAATCTGCATAGACTCGGGCATCGCATAACCCACATAAGGGTAGCTCTGGTGGCGGTTAAGACCGCGAATCTTAATCTTCTTATCGTTAAGGTAGAACCCGTCAGCCTTAAACGTCACTGTTCTAAAACCGAAAGCAATCTCCTCGGTATCGAGAATCTCGCCCGACTGCTTTAAAAGCCTTACCTCAACCGTATATAACTTCGGGGTGTCAATGTCCCAAAGGGTAATGTCGTCTAAACTTAAGTCAAAAGAAAGCGCCTGCTTACCTTCCGGTGCATCAACGGGGCTCTTGCCGAGAAGCTTCTCCTCCAGGTAGGTCGCAACTTCCAAAGGCTCTGAAGCGCCTGCCACGGCTCCGCTGTAGGTGAGCTCGGCTGTGAGAGTCGCTTTATTTTGCGTAAAGTCGATGTCGCTATATACGAATACGTCGTCCAAAGAACACTCGTCGGTCACTTCAAGGTATACGTCCCTGTAGATGCCGCCGTATGTCATATAATCAATTACAAAGCCGAAAGGGGGCTGGTTAAGCGTTTCGTTACTGTCTACCCTTACCGATATGCGGTTCGGGGCACCGTACAAAAGCTTATCCGTAAGATCGATTGTAAAAGCGGTATAGCCGCATCTGTGCGTCGTAAGCTTGTCCCTGTTAAGGTAAAGGGTCGCTTCGTGAGCCACGCCTTCGAAGGTGATTCGCACACGCTTGCCGCGCCAGCCTTCCGGAATCACAACGGTCTTCTCGTAAAGGCTTGTCATCTGATACGCGGACTCGTCGAAACAGTTAAAGGGAGTGACTGCCACGCTGTGTGGAAGTCTGACTGTCTCGACTGAATTTCCGTCTGTATCGGAAACGAGCTCCGTATCTTCTGAAATGCGGCTGACGCGCCAGTCATTATTTAAGTAAATAATCATTATGGGATCCTTTATCTCTTTCGAATTCCTTCAACAACTATGTCAACTACTTCATCAATCGCTTTTTGATAAGAAATCTTATTGGAAACTAAGATGTCGCGCTGGAAGAACTGCTCAACCGCGGCCTCATACATCAATTTTACCAACAGAATGTTAACGGGTTTCACAACGCCTTCCTTCTGTCCCTGCTCAAGAAGGGCTATGGTGGTGTCCCATCCGCTCTCGAGACGTTTCTCCACTTTCTTGTAGATTACGGGGTACTTGTCCTTAAGGAGGTAAAGCTTTTCAAAGTCAATCTCCTTGTAGCTCTCAGGCATTACACCGAGAATCTTACGTATCTTATCAAGGGTGGACAAAGAAAGGTCGTTAATAACTTCCTGTTCGCTTTTCTTAATACCGTCAAAAAGGTAATCAACCATGGCAAGGAACAGTTCCTCCTTGTCGTTAAAAACAACGTACATGGTCTTCTTACTGATATGGCAGTGTGTAGCCACATCGTCCATGGTGAACTTAAGTCCCTTTTTATTGAATAATGTAATGCAGGCCTGCATTATGGATTCTCTTAATTCTTCTGTACTTTTCTGACTCTTAGGCATATTAAATCCTCGTTGGAAACTGAATTTTAATTTCTGGTTTCCTTTACTGTAACAAATTTTGGAAACTCTTGCAACAAAAAAAGCACCGAAAATCGGTGCTTTCTATTGTGCAAAAGTACTGTTACTCTGCGATAACCTTCAATATGTAGTTCCAAACGCGCTCGGCTGAGGATAACGATAAGCGCTCCTTGGTAGTATGAATGTCATACATGTTGGGACCAAAACTTATGCAGTCAAGGTCCGGAATCTTGCTTGCAAATACGCCGCATTCAAGTCCTGCGTGAAGTGCCTGAATCTCGGGCTCAGCGCCGTACATCTCACGATATACGGAAACCATCTTGTCGCGAAGGGGTGATTCCTTTCTGTATGCCCAGCCGGGATACTCGCCGCGAACACTGCTGATAGCGTGATGAGTGGTCGCCACATCAATGATGGTCTTAATAAGCTCGTCTTTCTTGGAATCATCGTTACTGCGGACGGAAATGCTTAAGGATACGCCTCTTTCGTCCATGGAGATGATACCGTGGTTGAGACTGGTCTCTACCAGGCCTTCGATGTCCTTGCTCATAGCGATGACACCGTTGGGAAGACTTGTAAGGAAGTGACTGAGTGTGGTGTCGGGATTGCTGTACCACTTAAGGTTCTCGGGCTTGGCAGCAATTCTGTCCATCACGATTGAAGCCTTGGTCTCTACGCTTAAGTAATCTTCCAAAGTCTCGTATTTAATAATTTCAAAAAGCTCGGGCTCAACGGGCTTGCAAAGAACTATAGCCTCACAGCAGTTGCAGATAGCGTTATCTGCGGTACCGCCCTTGATATCGTTAAGACCCATTAAAAGCTTAGCGTCGCTTAATTTCTTAAGTACACGGCCCATAAGGACGATAGCATTGGCTCTGCCCTTGTCAATCTCTGTACCTGAGTGACCGCCGAGTAAACCATCGATAGTAATCTTATAAACAGCGCCGATGTCTCCGGCTACTTCTGTCATAGGAAACTTAAAATCAACTCTGGCGCCGCCTGCGCAACTGACTAAGAAAATACCCTCTTCCTCGGAGTCGATGTTAAGCATTGTCTTACCCTTACAAGGGGAAACGTCGAGGACAGCCGCGCCGAGCATGCCTACCTCTTCGTCAACGGTTACAACAAGCTCAATCCTCGGCAAAGAAAGTGTCTCGTCATCCAAAAGCGCAAGACCGTATGCAACGGCGATACCGTCGTCACCGCCAAGGCTTGTTCCTCTTGCATAGAGGAAATCTCCGTCAACCTTAAGGTCTAAGCCCTCGGTAGTCATATCGATGTCTCTGTCTGCATCGTGAACAGCTACCATGTCCATGTGTCCCTGAATAATGATGGGAGCCTTGTCCTCACATCCCTTGGATGCTTCTTTGATAATGATAACGTTATTGGCATCGTCCTGGTGATATTCAAGGTTATGGTCAACCGCAAATTTAACAAGCCAGTCGCTTATTATCTTGGTATTGCCCGAACCGTGGGGCATGGTGCAGATTTCTTTAAAATAATCTAAATATGTCATTGTCCATTCTCTTTAAAACACATCCCGCAGATTGCTCTGCGGGAAGTATGATCGCAATATATACTGTTTCTTATGCTTCTGCTGCTTCTGTAGCCTCAGCCTTAGCTGCTGCCTTTTCAGCCTTCTTAGCTTCCTTGTCGAGAGCCTTCTTAGCTACATCGCAAAGAGTCTTGAAATCCTTAGCATCGTTAACAGCGAGGTCTGCGAGCATCTTTCTGTTCATGTCGATGCCTGCTGCCTTAAGTCCAAAGATGAACTTTGAATAGGAAAGACCGTTAAGTCTTGCTGCTGCGTTGATACGAGCAATCCAAAGCTGTCTGAACTGACGCTTTCTTTCCTTACGTCCGGCGTAGGAAGATGTAAGAGCTCTCATAACTGCCTGTTTAGCGGTTCTGTACTGATTAGAACGAGCTCCTCTGTAGCCCTTAGCGAGCTTTAATACTCTATTATGCTTCTTCTTGGCATTTAAGCCACCTTTAATTCTTGCCATTTCTATTCCTCCAATCTACGTCTTACATGTAAGGTAAGATCTTCTTCATATTCTTTACATTTGTCTCGTCCGTAATAGCGGGCTTTCTTAAGTTGCGCTTTCTCTTAGTAGACTTCTTGGTTAAGATATGGCGTTTGTAAGCCTTATTTCTCTTTAACTTACCGGTTCCTGTAACTTTAAAGCGCTTTGCAGCTGCTCTGCTTGTTTTCATCTTGGGCATGATTGTTCCTCCTAAGTATTTGAAAATTTTATTTAGTATTGGAAGCAAGGTAAATGTTGCTTCGGCTAAACGTGTTTATTTTATCGGGATCAGTTCTTCTTACCCGCTAAAAACATGGTCATCGAACGGCCTTCAACCTTGGGTGCCTTCTCGATTACGGCACTGTCTGCAAGACCTTCCGCAAAATCATCAAGGATGTGCTTGGATGTCTGCATGTGAGCCATCTCACGTCCTCTGAAACGAAGTGTTACCTTAACTCTGTCGCCTTCCTTAAGGAACTTTCTGGCGGCGTTAATCTTGGTGTTCAAATCGTTGGTGTCGATGTTGGGGGTTAAACGAATCTCTTTAATCTCAACAACGTGCTGCTTTTTCTTGGCTTCCTTCTCACGCTTCATCTGTTCGTATTTGAACTTGCCGTAGTCTACGATACGACATACGGGAGGCTGTGCCGTGGGCGCAATCTTAACAAGATCCACACCTGCTTCGTCAGCCAATGCCTGAGCTTCCTTGGAAGACATGATTCCGAGCTGCTCGCCGTTTTCACCGATGACACGTACTTCTTTGTCACGGATCTGTTCATTAATCATTAATTCGCTAATAGTCTTACCCTCCATTAATACATCCCGCGTCCGGGAGCTATAAAGTTAAGCATCCGCATCTTGAGTAACAAAAAAAGCGGATACACAAGGCATCCGCAATTTTTCAAAACAAACGACACACATCGCTATATTCAAAAATCATAACCGCCGTTAAGCCTTATGCCACGGGGTGAGAGCGGATACTCTGCTTCAAAGTGTACTGACGTACTGATATAAGATAGCATACGTAAATCATGCTGTCAAGTAGTATTTTAAATTTCAGTAAACGCCTTGTACTTTCTATGATAATAGCATATGTTGGTCGATTATGCCAGTCTTTCTTTGACCACCGGGATTATGATTCCTCGGGGTCGGGCTCGGCGGTGGGGTCGTACTCGAGAATGTCACCGGGCTGGCAGTTTAGTACCTCGCATATCGCCTCAAGTGTCGAGAAACGAATGGCACTGATCTTGCCGGTCTTCATCTTGGAGAGGTTAACGTTACTTACGCCTACTTTCTCGGATAATTCGTTAAGGCTTATCTTTCGGTCCGCCATAACTCTGTCGAGTCTTAAAACAATCTTTCCCATGCGCACCTCCTATAAAGTCTCGTCTTCATGCTTCTGAAGTTCGATGCCGTATTCATAGATGCATGAAAAGCACCAGAAAGAAAGAGCTACGATTGCGGCGATACCTATGGATTCCGTAAGAACTATGACGGATACCACGATACCCGTTACCTTAATTTTCTTTGCAATCTCAGCAGTAAAAGGAGTATCGCTGTCTTCAATAAGCTTAAATAAGTTTCTGATAATAATGATTGCCACCATTGCAAGCGCTATCACAGCCATGGCAACTATGCAGTTAACCGCCGCTTCAATGGAAGCGCTTTCGATTTTAAGTCCGTTTACAAACTCAAAGCCCTGGACATCCATCTGCTCCATGTAATCTACCGGTGCATATATCGTAATGTTCTTACCCAAAATATTAACTTCCTTGCCGTTTGGATCAAACTTAATTACGAAGCAGAGGAGCGCTCCGATTCCGCAGGCGATAATCGCTGCCAGGAATATGCCTTTTATTACGTTTAAAATCTTTGTGGTAGTATGTGCTGCTTTCTTAATGTTTAAAATCTTTTCGTTTTCCATGATTAATTCTCCTTGTGTGTTGTTTGTATGTGTGTGTTGTTGTGTTTATTATGTTACGCGTAAATGTTTTATCGATTATCGATAAATTATATATAACACACGTAAAAATGCTTGTCAATAACTTTTTAATGTTTTTCGATAAATTTTTTATGTTTTTGCATTCACTCCCCGGATATAGAAAATCTTTAGATAATCTTAAACCCCTGTAAATTGACTATGCAGGGGCCCGGTGCCATACTTAGAAACCGATGGATTTAAAGGAGGAGATAATATGTCAAAGAAGTTTTTAATCACGGTTGCAAGCGCATCATTACTGGCATTTTCCCTTATGGGTTGCGGTAAGAAAGATGAGCTTCCCGAAGATTTCTTAAAAGAAACACCTATCGTAACCACAACAGATTCAGTTTCACCCGCAGCGACTGCTCAGCCCGAGGAACAGCACGAAGCAGAGGCTCCTGCCACCGAGACCGCTGAAGCCTCAACTCCCGAGCAGCCCGCAGACGATACCGAAGAGTACGAAGTCTACGCAGGCATTACCCGTCTCGAGGCTGTAGAATATGTCTCAGTCAATATCGGAAGCGGCGGCAAAATCACAGACGTTGTCAAAGGTTCCGACGATGCCGACAACGACGCCTGGGTTATCACGGTTGAGCCCGTCACCACATCCGAAGGTCCCGCAACCGTTACATATCACGTCTCCGACGCCAACAGCTTCTTTGAAAGCGGCAACGGCGGCGAGGAATAATAATCAAAAAAAGTGGTCGAATCCGGCCACTTTTCTTTTGCCTATATTTATTATTCACTGACTATATCCGCAGGCTTGCAACCGGCAACCGAAGTCAAATCACCCGGCGCAAGCTCTATCTGAAAGCCTACCTTGCCCGCACTTACAAAGATTGTATCGTAGCCCGGCGCCGTCTCATGAATGAAAGTCTTGAAAGGCTTCTTCATTCCTATAGGCGAGCATCCTCCGTGCACATATCCTGTAAGCGGCAGCAACTCCTTTTGCTTAATCATCGCAACGGACTTCTCTCCCGCCGCGCTTGCCGCCTTCTTAAGGTCTAACTCGCACTTAACCGGCACCACAAACACATAATACGCCCCGGTCTTGCCCTGCGTCACAAGCGTCTTAAAAACCTTGTCCGCATCCTCACCGAGTATCCCCGCGATATCCTCGCCGGTAAGCGTCGGGTCCGCCTCGTATGTGTGTAGCTTGTATTCAATCTTCTTACTGTCCAGCACACGACAAACATTTGTCTTATCGTTATTCTTGGCCATCACATTATTCCTCTCTCTTTAAGCCATGCCACCGACTTTCTAAGCGCCTCGATGGTCTTGGTCTCCAGCACGCACCTTGCATTACGCTCCTCAGCCAAAGAAAGCCTCTCGCTTAAATCAATCTCGCCGTCACCCAGCGCCAGATGATTCTTCGGCGGGTTCTCGCGCCCGTCATGAATGTGGAAGTGCCTTAAGTGCGAGACATTCTCCATAATAAACGGCACATCCTTCTCCGCCACCGCCTTCGAATGCCCGATATCCCAGGTCATGCAAAAGCAAGGGCTCTCCATCATATACTCAATTGCCTTCTTCTCGTAATCACGGAACCCGTCCGTATTCTCTACAGCAATCTTAATATCGCTGTCTCCGATCCATTCTTCGACCAGCGCGCGAAAACGCTCAAAAGACTTCATATAAGTATCAAAGTCCCTGTCATACATCTGCACCTTCCTGTCGGGCAGCGTAATAAAGATTCCATGCTCCATATGCATATTCAAAGTCAGCGACTGGCTCTTATCCCCGAACTCATCGCGTAGTGGCAATAACTTCCGCGCCACCTCAATCGTCCTGCGCACCGTTTCAAGATACGCCTCCGTCACCAACGGATTAAAATCCGCAATATTGAGCTTCTCATCAAGATGAATCGTATAATAAATCCCGGCTTCCCGAGCCGCCTCTATAAACTCATCCGTCTTTTCAAGCTTATCTATCTGATACTCCGGGAAGTTCATGTTAAGCTCTATAAACTTAAGTCCTAACTCCCGGCACAGCTCAACGTTATCGCCAAGCGTTTTATTCTCAATCAATGTCGGCATTCCAAACTGCATGCTATCTCTCCTATTTATCCAAGCGTCTTGATACAAAGAAAGAAATCAAAAATCCCACAAACGAACCGAACAGAATCAAGTCCACAAGCAACAGATTATCCTGAATCTTATTATCCAGCACAAACATGTCTATGAGAATCTCCGTCGCCGCATACAATCCAAGGAACACAAACATAGTAACCTTATTAAGTTTAACGCGCTTCTTTTCATCAAATAAAGCAAGTCCCACAGCAAGCGCCACAATAAGACCGACCACAATCAAAAAAGCATATTCTGTCAGTCCGTAAAGCAGCCCTCCGAAAGGAAAAAAATCAATTCCCATATCAATCTCCCTTTCTCATTATTCTTATCGCATTTTACACTTTTTCCGCGGCAAAAGAAACCCTTTCTTAATCCTTACATAGCATTTATTGCTGACTAAATCTTGGGAATAACAGGGGGCGAGTCAAAAAAGCTTTTTACAGAAAAAGAGCTTGGCCACCGCCAAGCTCCTGAGTATTAGCCATCAGTTGCTATTCTTAATCTATTTTGACCCGTAGCAAGCATCTTATTTTTTAAGGAAAATGCACTGCTGGACAATATATAAAACCCACAAGTGAATAGGATAGAAAAGATAATAAAAATACTTGCTTCCCTTACCCTTCTTCCCATTATATAAAAGAATAATGGGCAGGCAAAAAATCATCAAATACTGCATATCCCAGAAACCCACTGCCGTTCTGAAAAACGGTGACAAGAATCTGTGCGACACCTTATAAACGCAAAAGGAGCAAGTAATAATCAACGCCGATAACAGCATCGGATTGTCCTTGGTGTAATACATAAGTATGAACAAGAGCACAAAGGTCACTCCATATTCCACATCATAAGCTGACCCTGTAATCCACGGAATTATGTATATAAAATAATGCCACGCTTGTCCCCTTATAGAATCTATAGAACAAAGCCAATCACTTAATAAGTATACTCCCACCTGATACAAACAGAAAATCGCAATGCCGCCTGCTTTATACTTTTCATACAGCAAAACAGCCATCACACCTACAAACAGAGTCAGGAATATATTGTCTTCCGGCAAACCTTCTTTAAAATCAAATATGACATCCAGGATAACGTTTCCAAAAATCATAAGAAGGGAGAACAAATACAATCGGATAGCAAATTTTCTTTTGTCCTTAGTATGCTCCAGACTATGGGCACAACAGAAAAAGAATATCGGCGCCGATATTCTCCCAATATACCTAAGCCAAATCGGAGCCCCCGGTATGAAGGCCCCGATATGGTCTATTATCATTGTTATTAATGCTATACGTTTTAATGTACGATGGTTCATTCTACTTTCCCGTGGAAGTCACAAGGTCAAAGCGGCGGACACGCCATACACGCATCCGCCCTGTAATTACACTTTCTTTTGCTTACATTTAATCACGATAATTGCCGCCAAAAATCCTACCGCCGCTCCGAGAAATATGTCCGCGAAGATATTCGTATAAAAGATTCCGTCGAGATTGATACCCTTGTAGCTCATGCACAAAAGCGCCAACAGAAACAACAGCACAGACACTACCGCTCCCCAAACATTCTTCTTAACCGTCTTAAGCGCCCATATGCCCACGGGCAAAAAAACAAGCGCGGCCATAAGAATAATCACGCTGAACACTGAAAACAGCACATCCATATATAAAACGGTGACATTCGTGAAGTCAAACATATTAATCTACGCTCCAGCCGGACAAATACTCAACCTGCTCGGGAGTAAGTGTATCGATGGAAAGGTTCATAGCTTTAAGCTTGTGACGACCGATTTCGTCATCGATGGAATCGGGTACGTTGTACACCTTGGTAACAAGCTCATTCTTGTGCTCAGCAAGCCAAAGAAGGCTTAACGCCTGCACTGAGAAGGACATATCCATAATCTCAGCGGGATGGCCCATACCGCAAGCAAGGTTAACAAGACGGCCCTCACCGAGAACGTTAAGAGTACGTCCGTCGGCAAGTGTGTAGCCGATAATGTTCTTTCTGCGTGTCTCGGCCTTAGTAGCAACGCTTCTTAAGTAAGCTACATCAACTTCACAGTCGAAGTGGCCTGCGTTACAAAGAATTGCATTGTCCTTCATAACGTCGAAGTGACGCTTCACGATAACATCCTTACAACCGGTTACGGTTACGAAGATATCGCCGTACTTGGCAGCCTCGTCCATGGGCATGATTCTGAAGCCGTCCATGGTAGCGTCGAGAGCCTTAAAAGGATCTACCTCGGTAACGATAACGTCGGCGCCCATACCCTTCGCACGAAGAGCAACGCCCTTACCGCACCAGCCGTAACCTGCTACGACTACGGTCTTACCTGCAACGATAAGATTGGTGGTATCCATAATAGCGGTCCAGACAGACTGTCCTGTACCGTACTTATTGTCGTAATAATGCTTGGCCTTGGCATCGTTAACCGCCATCATGGGGCAGGGAAGAATGCCTTCACGCTCACGAGCCTTAAGTCTGTGAATACCGGTAGTGGTCTCTTCACAGCCGCCGATAAGGCAGTCAGCGTATTCCTTGCAACGACCGGACAAAAGATTAATCAAATCTCCGCCGTCGTCCACAATCAAGTGAGGATGGCACGCAAGTGTAGCGGCCAAAAGGTCCTCGTATTCCTCGGCAGTAACACCGTACTTACCAAATGTCTCAACGCCCATCTCAGCTACAGCCGCAGCCACATCGTCCTGAGTGGAAAGAGGGTTACATCCGGTAAGATATACCTCGGCACCGCCCTTCTTAAGCACAAGACCGAGGTTGGCGGTCTTAGCCTCAAGGTGAACGGACACTGCAATTCTTAAGCCCTTAAAAGGCTGTTCTTTCTCAAACTTCTTTTCAATCTCGGTAAGTGCGGGCATGAACGCGCGTACCCACTCGATTTTCTTGCGTCCCTCGGGAGCAAGTGAAGGATCTTTAATAATGCTCATAAGTCTCTCCTATAAGTATTTCTCTACTATTTTATCCACTTCATAATATACTTTATCCATATCGATTGTCAAAAGAACATTGTCCTTCATAACAAACTTTCCGTTAATCATCACGGACTCAACCTCCGAGCCGTTAGCGGAATAGCACAAAGCCGATATCGGATTGTTCTCGGGATACATGGAAGGTGTACGCAGGTTCAGGAAAATAATGTCTGCAATCGCGCCTTCTTTGATCACGCCGAGCTTGTCTTCCATATGAAGCGCCTTGGCCGCGTTAACCGTCGCGAAGTTCACAACCGCCTCAGCCGACATAACGGTCGACGACTTGTGAATTCCCTTGTGAATAAGGCTGAGTAATCCCATCTCGCGGAACATATTAAGCGTATTGTTACTTGCACAACCGTCGGTACCCACGCAAAGGTTGATACCTTTCTCCTCCATCTCCTTAATCGGAGCGAATCCGTTACCGAGTTTCGCATTGGAAGCAGGATTGGTAACTACTGTAGCACCGGTTTCTTTTAATATATCCATATCGTCGCCGCGCATCTGCACGCAGTGAGCAAGGATGGTCTCATTGTCAAGAAAGCCGATATCACGTAAGAGTTCCACGGGAGTCTTGCCGTACTTCTTAAGACAATCCTCAACCTCAGTCACGCTCTCGGAAAGGTGAGTCTGGTGAAGCATTCCTCTGTCCTTACTCTCCTTAGCCACCTGCTCCATAAGCTTCGGACCCGCACTGTAAATCGCGTGTGGCGAAAGAATGAACTTCATTGTATCCGACTCAAACTCTTCTTTTTCCTCAATTGCTTCTTTGAATCTTGAATACCCGTCGGTGTAAAGGTCTTCACCTACCAGTCCTCGTCCGATATATCCGCGCATTCCCGCAGCTCCCGCCGCAAGCGGTGACTGACGATGGAACATATGCATATCCACAAACGTCGTCGTACCCGACTTAATCATCTCGGCAAAAGCAAGCAGATTAGTCCAGTACGCCGCGTCCTTGGGAAGCCTGTCCTCAACCGGCATACACCTGTTAAACAACCACTCGCCGAAGTCCACATCATCCGCATAGTTGCGAAGCACCGACATATATGCATGCGTGTGCATGTTGATTAGGCCGGGCATAACCAACTTGTGGCTTGCGTCAACAGTTTCATAAGTCGCGGACTTGTCTTCCTTAAAAGAAAGAACGTTGCCGTTAACATACAAGTCCTTCTCCTCGATTCGGATATGACCGTTCTCGGAAATCAATAACTTCCCATTGGTAATTTTATAATTCATTCATGTCTCCTTATAATTTGTTAAAGCATTTTACATATTTTATCATACTTTAATTATAACAAAAAAACAATCCGAAAGCCCGCATTTATACCGCACGCGCTTGCTTTCTTCGAACATATGTGCTATAATACTTTTGTTGAGATGGTGGTGGAAAATGGTCTTTAGATCCTAACCACGGAGTAATAGTTGATTGTTCCAAATCATATGGTAAATCTATGAACCTCCCGTTTTCTTTATTATTTCATTACTCTTAAGGAGGTTCTAATATGATTTGCGTTTGGATTGACGAATTCGTTCCGTGCCTCAAAAAGGCTTCGACAGGTGAACTTTTTGATACGGAAGTCATTCGCATCAAGAGAAAAAGTTTTCTTCAAAAATACAACAAGAGAAACGGCTGGTATATCAATTGGGCCACGCTTCTCCCGCAGTATGAAATATATGCTTTGGTTATCAAAGGTACTGTAGACATTCAAGGACTCAGTGCGATACAATATAATACAGAAGGTCGAGCAACCTATGTAGCCTGGATGGTCGCTAATCCCAACAGCAATCCTCAACGCTCCGATTCCAAGGAATACATCGGAATCGGCGGTCACTTATTCGCCATTGCCGTTGACAGGTCCATCGATTACGGCACTAACGGCGAGATATACGGATTCGCTGCCAATAAGGATTTGCTGAATCATTATATTAATACCTTTAATGCCACTTATATCGGCTTATTGCATACTAACCACTTTCTGATTGAAGAGGAAAGTGCCCTTAAGATTAAGAGGGAATACAACTATGAATGGACAGATGAAGAACTATAAATCATCTCTTGCCTCAACTCAATATAAGGACTACTCTCAGCTTCTTGGAATCAACATTGATTACAAGGGGTTGATTAAGTATGCCAGAAAAAAGGGTGTCGCTCCCGTCGATTTGTCTGACGAAGAAAAGAACATGTTTATTAAGAATTCTGACATGAAGACAATCAATAAACTCCGCGAGGAAATTGAAGCATAAATCATTGCAATAAAAAAGAGCCTATGGCTCTTTTTTATTTGTCTTTCTTGTCTCGAAGGACATCTGCTATCTCTTCGAGATTGGCATTCATATCCTCAAGCTCTCTCGGCACCTTAATCAAAAACCTGATAGTAAGTACCGAAAGCACTATACCCAAAATCAATACGCAAATCTGATATATCCCTGCAAATGCATCAAGCATCAATGTACCCCCTTCTCATTAAATTAACTTTATCAAATGCGTAATCATATCCACCAAGCAATCCGCAGCAACGGGCATAAGCTCGTCGAAGGATTCGGTTGCGTCGTCATCTGCGGAGTCGGAGATGCAACGAAGCACTACGAAGGGTACCTTGTTAAGGTATGCGGTGTGTGCTACGGCACAGCCTTCCATCTCTACGCAGAGGGCCTTGGTCTTCTTGTATATTGCATCTTTCTCCTTGTTGGAGGATACGAAGGTGTCGCCGGTTGCGATACGGCCGATGTGTACGCCGCCTTCATCGCCGGCCACTTCCTTGGCCTTCTCAAGGAGCTTTTCGTCTGAATAGTATACAGGCTCAAGGGGGTCGAAATTCTTGATAACAAATTCCTGCATGTCGTGATATACGAGCTCGCTTCCCACTACAAGGTCGAGCTTACCAACCTCGGGAACAAGACTTCCCGCAATACCGTTCTGGATAAGAGCCTTCGGTTTATACTTGTCGATAAGAATCTGTGTGTGCATGGCTGCGTTAACCTTACCCACACCACAGCGGCAGATAACCACGTCCACACCGTCAAGCTTACCGGTGTAATAATCGAGACCTGCGTGCACCTTTTTCTTCTTGTCTTTGAGAAGACGCACAAGCGTTTTCATCTCAATATCCATTGCAGAAATTATTCCAATCATGCCAACCCTCCAATATTTACCTCATCGCAATCCATTATAACATATAGAATGTCGCAAAGATATACGATACATAGTATTTTACACCATAACTATTAAAAAAAAGGCACCCCGCAAGGGATGCCTCCTCATAAAAATCTCTATTATGCGTTCTTACCGCAGCATTTCTTGTACTTCTTGCCGGAACCGCAAGGGCAGGGATCGTTGGGATATACCTTAGCTTCCTTACGAATGGTCTGGGAAGCCTTCTGCTCCTTGTAAAGCTCTTTCTGCTTCTCTTCATCGAAGATGTCGTTCCACTGAGGAAGCTTGTAGAGCCAGTCGGCACCTGCCGCTACCATGTTCTTGTAAAGAAGTTCCTTATCAAATCCAAGGTTAACCTCGGTATCTGCTTCCATGGTCTCGATGGGGTTCGGGTTCTTAAGGGAATCGTTGATTCCGTCAAGGAAACCGGTCATAATCATCTGGCTTACCTTATATTTCTTGGCAAGTTCAGCTACGGTACCGGTAACAACTTCATCGGGGTTCTTAAGTAACTTCTCGTAAATGCCTTTTTCTTTTTCAAAATAATCGTTCCAAAGTTCCTGGAGCTTCTTCTGATCCTGTTCTTCGGAATAGGCGCTGTTACGCCACTTTTCAAGTAATGTCTGTGCCATAATTAACCTCTCATATTCTTAAATAAGCGTATTCATCCGTAAAACGCCACGCACGTAGTGTATCACAGCATTATTAAAAATTCAACAACACATTATTTGTCGTTCTCAAACCACTTAAAATCGGCGATAGTGCGCTTGTGCGTAAGCTTGCCGATAAGCCAGATGTATATCCACGTAAGAATCGGCAGTATAAGCGTCGCGCCGAGCGTCACCTTGAAAAGCGTCTTGGCAAGCGGAGTCTTCATGCCCGCAAGCACAATCATAGCTATAAAAAGTACCGCAATCAGGCACAGGCACACAATCGATGCAATTCGCTGTCCCTTGGTATAAGAGGAAGTAAATCCTTGCTCCTTAACAATTCTTGCAAGGTCTTCCTCGGCCTGTTTAACCGATGTGAACAGGCACGCATGCATTCCTGCCTTGTTGCCGCCGTCCACGTTCTTTTGAACATCGTCAAAGAAAACGCATTCCTCGGGCTTCAAATTATACTTTTTAAAGAGCGCCTCATAAATCTCGGGCTCGGGCTTAGTAAATTTAACATCGCAGCTTAAGATATATCCGTCGAGCTCTTCGATAAAAGAAAGCGCGTCCCAGCACTCTCTTACCGCTTTAAAGGACATGTTCGACAGACAATACACCTTATATCCGCGACGCTTCAAATCGATTATCCAACCGCGGGTATACTCAAAAAGCTTAAGCAAACCGTTAAAGTCAGCGTACATCTCACGCATCTTCTCTTCCATGCCGGGGTCATTCTCGATGAACTTATCTAAGATTTCTTCCTCGCTCATTACGCCTCGGTCGATTTCGTTCCAGATGGGCGCATAAACGGTGGCCTTGGCGATTCTGTCAAGTTCTTCGTCGGTTATGTTAAACTTCTGAAAGAAAGGCTTCCAGCCGAAATCCACAAGCACGTTTCCGATATCAAATACTACATTCTTAATCATTTTTAACTCCTAATGTTGACCATATTTATTAACCGTCTCCATCAGCGAATCCGCCGCCTCCGGATAACGTCTAATTACATCCTTAACCTCGTCGCGAGCTTCCGAGGCAATCTCCTGATTGTACTCAAGCTGCTTACGAAGCTTTTGGCGCCTGCCTATAAGATTGTGGCGCACTTCCACCATCTCACGGTTATCATATATAGCATCGGACTGGTGTACCCATACATCGGGGTCCTTGATACGCATGGCGCGAAGTCTCCTGAGTAACTTGGCCGTCTCAGTCTCGTAAGCTGCCTCATTCTTTTCAAACGAGCGCCTGTTCTCGCGCTCCTTAAGGTATCTGGTATACAAGTCCTTAAGCTCGGCTGCGCTCGACACCTGATACTTGGTGTAGAGGTAATCGAGCAGGTTCTTATTGTTGACATAGCGAATCTTTACCTTATTTTCCAGCAAAATAAGGCTGTTCGCCGTGCTTTCAATCTTTTTCTTTTCCCGTACAAAGTCGGTGTACTTAATATAAATCAATGTAATGGCTACCGCAGTGATACCCACAGTAATGTAGTAACCGATTGCCACATCAAGCTTCAAAAATACCTGAAGCATGAAAAGTATCACCACCAGCACTGCTGCCGCAACCATGGCGATAACCGCAACTCCTCGGGAATTCTCAAGGTCACGGCTTACCTCCCGGTGGCGCATATCGTAAGCGGTTCGCTCTGTATCTATGCGCGCAAGGTCGCTCTTAACCTTAGCCTTGTAATCTTCCTCGCGGGTAAGCTTCTCGATGCCTTCCTGCGCCTCGGAAGCGATGGCTTCCATCTTGTCGTATTCCTTGTCCGTCATCAGGCTCGGAGTCTGAACGTATTTCTCATGATACTTGCGAAGGTCGTGGATGTTGCGGGCAATCTTCTCAAGGTCTGCCTTATCCTCCGCGGGAAGTGCTTCTATCTCCTCCATGTCGGTAAGATAGGAGGTTACGGTGGCGTACTCATCGTTAATCCTGTCTATCTCGTCGGATGCGTCTTTCATCTGCTCAAGGCAGCTTATGACGTACTGCTCTCTGAGATAAGGGTCGTTCATGTTGATGGTGTCGCGGGAATTGGCAACCTCATCCCATGCACTTTCCGAAGTATTCTTTTTACCGAATAATTTGTTCCAAAAACCCATTCGTCACAGGCCCCCTGCCCGCTATATATCACCGTTTTCAAGAGCGATGTCGCGATACTCTTCTTTTAACTCTCCGGTCATTGCCAATATTTCTTCGTAGTATAGTGCCGCATCCTTTTGATCCTTGAGCTCGAAAAGGCTCTTTAAGTGCTTGGCCTTGTCGGATGCGTCAAATTCTGCTTTAAGCTCTTCAAGCTCGCCCTCTATCGGAATGCTCATACGATAAGCGTCCTCGGAGTCGGCAATAAGCTTGATGTACTCGTTCTCGGGAAGTCTTAAGCGCTCTACCGTAAGCATGTGTCTGAAGGCCGTTTCGTCATTGTTGATTTCGTAAGCTTTCTTAAAGTAATCGACGGCGGAATCGTACAGGCACAGCGCCATGCAGGTAACGCCCATATTGTTGAAAATGCGGCTTTTAAGCTCGGTCTCCTCATCATCGATGCTCGAAAGCACGCGCTCGTATTCCTTGAGTGCAAGGTAGTAGTGGTGATTCTCGTAGAGGAAATCGGCCTTGGCCTTCCACTTCTCGAAAACATTCATGGATACGTTCATCCTGAGAATGCTCTCGACCTTCTCTATCTCGTCGGCATTGTAATATCCCACATACTCAAGGATAGTGCCCACAAAAGCACCCGGAAGGGCATTCGTATTGACTAACATATAGAGGTTACGCGCAAGGTCCGTAAGCCCGCATTCTTTGTCTATCCATTCCACAAGCTTCTTGTCAAGGATGTCCTTATCAATCAGGAATGCGTTCTCATAGAGGACGTAGCACAGCTCCTCCATGCTATAGATATTCACATAAACCTTTTCAAAGTAGTAAGGAGTAGCGGCAACCTTGCCAACCGTAGTTAGTACACGATTCGTCACAGATTGATTACCTCCTTCCACTCGATGTCGGAAGCTTTAAAGAGCTCGCCGAAGCCTAAGTCCTTAATAACCACCTGCATACGCATTTCGGAAATCATGGACACGTCCACTCTGACTCTCGAAGTCTTCTGCGGACGCTTCGGAAGGTCTGCAAGCGTAATGTCCACCACCTCGGGATTCTTACCCGTAAGAGGCGTGATGACAAAAGAAAGCTTGTTGCCCTTATCTATAATAACTTCTACGCTGTTAGACGCCTCGAACCAGTTAACGCCCGCATCAAGTAATGCAAGGTACCCGGGCTCGCCGCGCTTAAGCACGTTAAGGCCCACGTTGGACTTAAGCTTATCGTTGCCTAAGAACACGTGGCTTTCGCTGAGTAATGTCTTATGAAGCTTATTCTTGGCAGAATATGCAGCGCCCTTGGAGTAGAGGTTATTACCCTCAAAAACACGGCAGCTCTTCACAACGGTGCGAATAGTCTCACCGAAGATTTCCTGCCTGAAATTCTCACCTATAAAGTACACCGAAGACACGATTCTGCCGTCGCATATCTCATGCACAAGCTTGTTAAGCTCGCCGTCGGCATATCTGGCCTCCTCGGAATTGATGATTAAATTCTTGATATCGTCGTTCTTGAAAGAATGATATGACTCGGGATCGATGAATGCCACCACGGGAGTCGTATTTTTATTGCACTCCATTCTGAAGGACTTAAGGTATTCCTCCGAGAAATCAAGCAGCAACACGTCCCTGTTCCAAAGCTCGGTAGGCTGATAAATCGTATAGTAATAAAAGCTCTCCATGTGGCTTTGGAAGAACACATTCTGTGTCTTAAGTCCGAGAGAAGCCACCACTTCCGTAAGCACTTCCACCATACGATCGTCAAGCGACGAAACGGTAATCATAAGAGACGAAATCTTATTAAGCGGAACGTTCATCGAAAGAAGGGACAGTGACCGCTTCATAAAAAGCGCAATCAAAGCAGACGGTCTGAAGCTCTCGTCTCCGACCGCTATATCTTCTCCCGGCATGGCGCGCTCCAAAAGCCTGTCCACAAAGAATCCGTCCGTGTCGCGGTTTCTTACGGCATCGTTACCTGCAAACCACTGGTTGACTTCCTTTCTTTTGAACAAAGCCGTAGGAATCAGGTAAGAATTGCCACCCGGAACAACAGAAAGAGTGTCCACTTTCTCATCGTCCATGCGCGTGTAGCTGATCTGCGAATAGGTGTCGGTTAAGTCGAAGCCTACCGCAAATTCTTCAGTATTCGGTTTGATCAATTCTCCGAATAAATCCATCTATAATAGTTCCTTACTGTAATGTAAACATCTTGCCTATCACGTAGGCCTGCTTGTAATACTCGTATAAAAGATTATCAACGGTGTCGTAGTCCTGAAGCGTCTGTGCAATAACTATGTCGTTGACTTCGTTAAATCTTGAGTCGATACTGTCGCGGCTGATGTCGCTCTTCTGGATGCTTGCGCTTTCCGTAAGAAGTTCCTCGCCCTCGTACTCCTCCGTGATGTAATACAGGAGATTCTCGCCAAAGAACAATACGAAAGCCTTAGCATGCACGCCGCCGTACATATCGCGCATCTCCTCGGTCACATACTCGCCCGAAGACTCGTCCTCACCCTCGATAATGTAGTGAATGTACACTTTCTTGCCGGGGTCGGTCTTGTACTCGATAATGGTCTTGTCCGAGAATCTGCTTAAGTTGGATTCGCGACCCTCCCACAGATTCTTAAAGAAGGACATATAAATGCCCTGACCCGTAAGCTTCGTAAGATACTCATCGATGATGGGCGATACCGTCTCATCAATCAGTTCCTTATTCTCCGAGAAGTACTTAAGGTACGCAAGCATGCAAACCGTCTGAATCTCCTCGCCCCTGAGCCTGGCCTTGGTAAGCTCCGTAAACACCTCAGGCTCCATAATATACTCTCTTACGAAGTAGTCAAAAGAACACTGCGAAAGAAAGGCAAGCTTAATATCCGTATTGCCGCCGCCCTGCACATACTTCCTGTAAATATCCATACGCTCCGACACGAAATATCCTGTGTAAAGCATCTGAAGTATAAGGTTCTCGCACATCTTATATGTATCAAGGTCAAAGTTCTCCGCAGCCTTGAATATCTTGCGGATGTCCTTGGTCATTCCGTGATAATTGTCCGCAAGGTACTTAAGAATAACCTCGTCGTACTTGCCCTGCGAAAAGGCGCGCGCCGCGATCTTAATCATGCGCTCGTCGGGCTCATACTCATCTCTCACAATGAGCTTAGAGCACAATTTTACAAGATCTCTTACATCTATACTCTCGGTTCCAAACCTTTTAACCCACTCGATTGCGGTATCGTACATTCCTCTGATTACAAGGAATCTCTCAGCCGTAATGCGCTCTCTTACAGTCATATCCGCAGGTTCAAGTCCCGCAAGAACCTCGTCAAGCTCGCGTATCTCATCATGATCATAATAGTAGTCCATAAGCTTGCTGCGTACTTCGGACTTATATTCGCGGTCTATGCGGGGATCGTCGAGGATGTGAGCATAGCGCTCTCTCGTCTCCTCATTAATCTCCACCGTCTCGGAGCTGCACTCGCACACATATACATCAAACTCAAGGTTGCCGTGAATCATCGGCATAATCTTGGTGGCAAGCTTACCGGGCACCATAAGCATCTCAAGGTCGTACTTGGAACTTACGGAGTATCTGTTGGAGAAATTATCCTCAAACATTACCTCGAAATCCCTGTTATAAAGCGGAACATAAGCCACTCCGTCCTCCATGGGATAGAATGTCTCTTCGCTCTCCCTGCTCTGGTACACGATAACCTTATTAAGGTTCATGTTATCAACGGTAATCTTGTGTGTAAAAAGAAGCCGCGCCATATTATCCGCCAGTGACTTGTCAAGGTCGGTGTTGCCGTACACATGCCTGTAAATCAGCGCAAGGTCCTTATTGATAAGTCCCGCGGAAATGCAATCCACACTGAATCGCTCGATGCGGTCTCTGAAATTGTCATAAATATCGGGCATTTCTTCACGCGCGCCTATTACCCTCGCATAAAGGTATGCCGCATAGTCCCAGCGAAGGTTACTCTCGTAAGAGAAGTAAAGGTATACCATCTTCGGGATATCGTTGTCCTTAGAAATATCCATGGACTCCATGTAGAACTCATAAAGTCTGGTAGCGCGAACCTCAGAAAGCACGCCCTTCTCATACCATTCATGAGCCTCTTCGTCACGTCTGTCGCCCTTAATTAGGTACTCGCAGATGGTAAGAAGCTTATCGTTGTCGGGCTTAAGCTCATAGCACCTCTTAAGGAGAGGCCAAATGCGCTTGTTGTATTCTTTTTCTTTGGACGCTAAGTATACGAACTGGTCGCAGACGTCGTCGGTAAGTATCTCGTTCTGAGATGCATAGTTAAGAAGCTTAACCTCGAATGTAGTAAGCGCTGTAAGAAGCGTCGGGTTCTGATTAAGCATGTTAACCGCTTCCACGAGAAACATCGGGCTTACGCAGCCCGTCTCAATCTGCTGTCTGATAAAGAGCCATTTCTTGGAAGGGCTCACAGCAAATTCTTCGGAAAGGTAAAGTAACAGCCAGCCCACTCTCCAGTCGGAAGGGTCGCTTGAATATATCTTGTTAACCTCGTCGGTTATGGTGTCTATATAGCTGTCCTCTCTGGTATAGAGAGTCGTTAAGTACAAATAATATGCCCAGATAGCAGGGGAATTGATGTCGGGGTTTTCTTTTAATTCATTCTCGGCCTGGTCGAGTATCCACTTGGCCTCGTTGTAACGCTCTTCAATCATGAGCATCTGAGCCTTGAAAAGCTTCGGATAAAGCACGTCCGGACATATCTCGCGCATGCGGTCCACCAGACGGTTAGTCTCCGTAATCCACGTGCCGAGAGCAATCTTACGGGTCCTGAAAGCCTCATAATAAGTAAACATATCGTAACTTAAATGAAGCATCTCCAAATGTCTTGAAAGCTCCGACTTAGTAACAACCTCGCTTGAAACCGTAACATTGACTTCAAAAGAAACAAACGCGTTGTAAAAACGCACCTTACCAAAATTCATTCCGCCGTGTAGATTGTCGGGATTGATAAGTACGGGGAAGCTTAAGTAGTTGCCGAGGAAGTCGTCGTCGGTCACTACAGACTTGGTAAAGCTGATAAAGTCACCGTCCGCCTCGACATTTAAGAATGTGTAGCCCCAGCCGTTTCGGGTGATATTAATGTACTCTTCCACAATGGCTACGGGGTCTTCTATTGTAATCTGCGTACGCTCGGGTATGAATTCAACAGGCTGCTTCTTATTGATAGACAATAAGAACTCTTCCACGTTCTGCTCGTTACCGTAGAAGCGTGAAAGTCCCAGGTACAGTTTCTTGTATCTTAAATCGTTACCTACGAAAAGATTGATGAAATCTTCCGAGTAGAAAAGCTTGACTGCCTCGCCCCAGGCGGACTTGGCAAGATTGGTGAAATGGAAAAGATTCTTGATGCTGCCGAGACTCGACTCGATGTTCTTTTTAAGAACAGTCACTACATAAGGAAGATAGTACTCGCCCTGATTGGAGATGATATAAAGCTCCCCTTGGGCCACGTCCCCCTCCTCTAAGCCCTGCGCGGAGAAGGTATATCCAATCTCCGACTCAAGTCCCGAGAAGCTGTCCACTATAAGTTCCATGCGAATGTCCGAGGAGTAGATTCTTCCCTCAGTAAGACGGCCTCTTACGGCCTTAATAAAGAAACTGCCCGTGTAAATCTCGCCCGGAGCCAGCGTTAACTCTATGCGTGACAAAGAAAGGTCCAAAGACCCTTTTTCATAATCGAATTGTCCTTTTAAGATTCTTTCTACAGTCCGCCTCATTAACAAATGCCCCGTTTTTCAGGGTTCTTCTCCACTCAGTTTCTTAGCGATGCGCATAGTTCCGCATTCTTAATCATTATATCATTTCTGTCTTAATTGTGAAACAATTCGCGTAAATATTTGTGTCTTTCTTTGGCCGTAATATTTGTGACGACAAATGTGACGACGTTGTAAGAATTTGTAAGAAGTGCACCTCAAACTGTAAGGGCATTCGATTTTGTCTGCGGCCCCCGTCCCATATACTAAAATCACAAGATACAAACACGGAGGACACAAACATGACAGCATGGTTAACAAGCATTCTTGATGGATTTAAGGTATACGGAAGCATCGCTCCCGTAATTGCACTGGTTCTTATCCTCAGAGCATTTGCTCAGAAAAAACTCAATATCGTTCGCTTCATCATTGACCAGATGACAGTTGCTTATTTAATCTGCGTGATCATGCTTGTGTTCTTCCCCCTTCCCACAATGGAAAGAGCCGCAGCACTTTGCGAGTATCACGGACGCTTCCTTCCCGGCAGCTTCATCTTCGACATTGCTAAAGAAAAGTCACTTGAGAGCGTATTGCAGGTTCTTTTCAACATCGTAATGACCGTTCCCTTCGGCATGATCCTTACCTACCGCTTCGGCCTTACCAAGAGACAGGTTATCCTTTACAGCTTCCTTCTTTCACTCTTCATCGAAATCGGACAGCTTACAGGACTCTTCTTTCTCTTTAACGGTTCCTACAGATTATTCGATGCAGACGACCTCATCTGCAACACCTTAGGCGGCCTCATCGGATTCATCGTAATGACCAAGCACGTGCATATCTCTTCACTTGAAAGCTACACCGTAGCTCTTAAAAAGAGAGTTGCAGTTACAGAATAACTTTTTCCTCCCTCCCCGCGCCCGGTTCCCCCGGGCGCTTTTTGTTGCCTCATATCGGCCCCACCGATTCGCTGTTATCCGACATGCCATAAATACAATCTCGCCGTCAGATTTTCACGATTTATCCCAATACGGGAAAAATGTGATTTTGGGATAAAAAAACAGCGTTACTCTATTGTTATGTAAACCAAATTATCCCAATATGATATTTTTTCAAAATTAGGATAAAATTTAGGCCTAATTTTATCCCAATTTCTGATTTTTTTCATATTAGGATAAGAGGTTGACATAAGTAGTCTATTTCAAGAGAATATTTATCCCAATTCGACGTTTTTTCCATATTGGGATAATCAAGCAGGGAAAAGCCCCCGAGCCGTAGGCTCGAGGGCTTGGAATAGGGGATAAAAAGGATATATAAAAAAGGAGTTACATGAAAAAGGTGTAAGCTTAGTTAAGGATGCTCTTGGCGAAAGCCTTAGCGGCCTCGCAGTCGGCTACGTTGGGGCGAGCCTTGTGGAGCACCATGAATTCGCCTCGACAGTGATATTCTTTGTCGCTGACATTTATACCTAAATCTTCGGCAAGCTTCTTGACCTGAGCATAGGTCGAAGGAAGTAACGCTGCCGTACTGAAATTGACTAATGTTCCAATCTTGTCTTTATTATCTTTAAGGAATTTCTTCACTGTCTCGTCCACACCTGCCGCATATACAGCGCTTCCGAGAAAAAGAACATTAACCTTTTCATTAAGAGGCTCGTATACTTTCAAAGCAGGTACATTCACCGCTTCGGAAATTGCATTAGCAAGCTTCTCTGTGTTACCGGTTCTTGAAAAATATCTGATTGCTATATTCATCTTGTCGCCTCCGTACATTTCATTGTGTATATTTGTATTGTACGCAATTAATTATAAATGTCAATAGGCTTTATTCTTTTTTTATAAATTCATCCAAACTGCTTTGTGAGACCGACTAAGTCGCAGCGCCCCGCCCCGGGCAAAAGTCTTTCACGAAAACTCTATAATAAACCACTACGTGCTTTATTATCGGTCGCCTTCGAATAAATTCATTGCAATTTATTCCGGCTCTATCGCAGCGTCGTCGCTAGTTACGAATAGGGCGGACCGAAGTCTATACGGAGCGTCCGACCGGCCGCTACACGAGATCGAAGCGGGAGAGGGTTTTCGGGGAAGACTTTTGCCCGGGGCGGGGCGCGTCAGGTTTGCCCGGATGAAGCACCAAAAAGCCCCATGCGTAATGCATGGGGCAATGTTGTTATTTACCGGCTTCTGCAAGCTTAAGTAAGATGTCGTTGCTGCGCTGAACGAATTTGGTCATGTCCTCGGGTGAGAGGGGTGCCTGCTGGAGCTTGGCGAGGTCGTAGAGCTGCTCTGCAAAGAGAGATACGTCTTCGTCTTTGTGAGCTACCATGTACTCGACCAAAGGATGGTTGGCGTTGAGGATAAGGGTCTCACCGGTCTCGGCGCCGAACATCTTGGGATCCATGCCGGGCATGGAGTACATCTTCATCATATCCTGAAGTCTGCGTGATTCCTCGGATAAGGTAATCATGGAGGCAATCTTCTTGTTCTTAAGCTTCTCAACGGTAAGCTTTAAGTCTTTAAGCTTAAGAGCCTTTTCGAAGACAGTCTTTAAATCCTTGGCTTGCGCATCGAGTTCTTCCTGAGCCTTCTTGGAAGTCTTGCTCTTCAAAGTGTCTGTAATGTCGGCATCGATACGTGAGAACTTAATGCCGGGGTTCTTGGCTTCAAGCTGGGAGATGAAGGGCTGGTCTATGTTGTGCTTGAGCACTACGGCGTCCATCTTGGCCTGCTTGAACATGTTAATGTACTGGCTCTGCTGCTGCTCATCGGTTACGTAGTAGATGGTCTTGTCTTTCTTTTCCTCGGAACCTTCGCCTTCGGTAGAAGCCTCATCAACTACTTCTGCTTCAACCTTCTCGCCGTTTTCATCGGTAGCGTTCTCTTCTACGTCGATGGGCTTAACCTCAAGGCACTCGGGAAGTGTCATGTACTTGCCGTCTAAGTTCTTAAAAAGAATGTAGTCTGTCATCTTCTCGCAGAACTTGTCATCCTTAAGGCAACCGTATTTGATGAAGGGAGAAATGTCTTCCCAGTATTTCTCGTAGTTTTCTTTGTCCGTTTTGCACATGCCGGAGAGCTTGTCGGCAACTTTCTTCGTGATGTACTCGGAAATCTTGGTTACGAAGCCGTCGTTCTGAAGTGCGGAACGGGATACGTTAAGAGGAAGGTCGGGGCAGTCGATAACGCCCTTTAAGAGCATTAAGAACTCGGGGATAACTTCCTTGATGTTATCGGCAATAAATACCTGGTTGTTGTAGAGCTTGATGGTGCCTTCGATGGATTCGTACTCCATGTTAATCTTGGGGAAGTACAGGATACCCTTTAAGTTGAAAGGATAGTCCATGTTAAGGTGAATCCAGAAAAGGGGTTCCTTGTAGTCGTTGAAGACTTCGCGGTAGAACTTCTTGTAGTCTTCGTCGGTGCACTCGTTGGGGTGCTTGGTCCATAAGGGATTGGTCTCGTTAAGAAGCTCGGGGCGCTTTTCAATCTTAAGCTTAGCTTCCTCGCCTTCTTTGTCCGCTTTGATTTCCTCGATTACAACGTCGGAATCAAGCTTCTCGGAAGCCTTGATGGTCTCGGTTCCCTTGTCGGGAGCTTCGGATAAATAAATCTCGGTAGGCATGAAGGAACAATACTTCTTAATAACCTCGCGAGCCTTGTATTTGTTGCAGAATTCAAGAACATCGTCGTTAAGAAACAATGTAATCTTGGTGCCGACTTCAGGCTTCTCGCACTCTTCCATGGAGTACTCGGTACCGCCGTCGCACTCCCAGTGAACTGCCTTGGCGCCGGGCTTGTAGGAAAGGGTGTCGATGTGCACTTCCTTGGCTACCATGAATGCGGAGTAAAAGCCGAGACCGAAGTGACCGATAATCTGGTCTTCATTGGCCTTGTCCTTGTACTTGCTGATGAAATCGGTGGCGCCGGAAAAAGCAATCTGATTGATGTATTCTTCAACTTCGCCGCCGGTCATACCAAGACCGTTATCGATAAAAGTAAGTGTCTTGTCTGTGGAATTAACAACTACGTCGATGCGTCCCTTGTAACCTGCGGGAAGCTCGTACTCGCCCATCATAGCCAGTTTCTTAAGCTTGGTGATGGCGTCGCAGCCGTTGGAAATTAACTCTCTGTAGAAAATATCGTGATCGGAATATAACCACTTTTTGATAATGGGGAAAATATTCTCGCTGTTAATTGATAAACTACCGTGTTTAGCCATTAATAATGCCTTCTTTCTCAGTTCTGTATTCGGGGTCAAAGAACACTTCGTCCCCTGCCAACATACAGTTTATGACCACCAAAATTAAAAGTCAACGAAAAATTAGCACTCATTTTGCGTGAGTGCTAATCAATACCTCCAAACCCTTGAAATTACTGGATTCTTTCAATTATTAACTTTTTATAAATCCTCAGAAATCCACATCAAAGAACGACTTTGTATTAACGTCTTTATCGTGAATCATAATTATCTGGTCGTAAAGTTTCTCATTCAATGTCTTGGAAAGCGTTCCGAGAAACTCATCGTAAGTCTCGTCAAACACCGCTTCCTTACGCGCCGCAAGAATCTCTACCTTGTTAAGCTGCGTCTCGTCGATATCAAAGTCGCTTACGCACTTAAGAATCACGTAGCCTTCGCTTGTGGCGAACACTTCGCTTATCTCATCCTTATCGAGGGAAAAAGCAGTCTTCTCAAAAGCCTCTTCCATCTCGCCGCGTTTGAATGTGAATGTGGTCTCGTCGCCTTCATTGTACTTGGCACTCAGAGCTTCAAAAGAATCCTCGCCGGCCACCGCCAAATCTCTTACAAGACGAGCCCGCTCCGCCGCTTCTCTCTGCGTACGTTCCGAGTACTCGATACGATTGCCGTGAGCATCATGAGTATAAGTCTTAATCAGGATAGCCTGCACCGTGATGGTACGCGCCTCGTCGTCGCTTATCTCGGGATTAATATCCCTGATGACATACTCATAAACCTTGTCCGCAAGAGCATACTCGCTGTAGAAGCTGACGATATCCTCCTCTGTCACGTTAAGCACTTCACGCTCCTTGTCGTTAAGGCTCTCGTAGAAGCTCTCCGAGGCTTTTTTAACCGCCTCCGTCTCCTTCTCATCAAGCGAAAGCCCATAAGACTCGGCCATCAGGTTCATAACCTTAACCTGCGCAATCTTGGCAAGCACCATGTCTTTGACCCGCTTTTCAAGCGACTCTCCGTCATGGGACTGGCTCCAGAGCTCAGGCCCGTACACATCCTCGTACTGGTTCTGAATCGTCGTAAGATAAAGCATCATCTCAGGCAGATAACAGGTCTTGTTGTTGATACGCATCAGCTCATCGGATGCGAAGCCCGTAGTGATAACGATATCTTTCTTAGAACATCCTGTGAGACAAAGACACCCTATCGCCAAAACCGATATTATGTTAACCAATATCTTTTTACGTACTGACATTAAATATTTCCTAAACTAGTTCTCGGCAAGCACATTGCCTTTCTTATCGTACCAGCGTATGCCGTCGGTAAGAACGCGGTCCTCGTCATTCTTGATACGCTTAATATAGTCTTCAATAGACTTAAGAGGCGTCGGAAATGCTGTTCCGCCCCAATACAGATTGGTGCTGTGCTGGTCCGAACCTGCGGTACCCGGAAGGTTGTTGGCATTGGCAAGCGCCACAGCCTTATCGTTCCAGATACGGTTGTTGCTTCCGTCTTCTTTGGGACGCACGTGAGCCGCGTTGAACATTTCAATACCGTCCACATATTTCTCAAAAGTCTTTATTTCGCTGATATAAGCAGCTTCTCTGTAAGGGTGTGCCTGAATAACCATACCTCCCACGGAATGAAGCAGTTCAAGCTGCTTGGGAATATCCGCGTCATGAAGCTCTGGGTGAGCCTTCATCCATTCAATAGTAAATCCGTAAATCAAAAAATCATGGGCATCGTGACCCGCTTCGTAACCTAAGAACACGGGAAGGCCGATTCTGTCGCCCTCAGCCTTGGCATTGCGATAGCCCATAAAGAACTTATCAATCCATTCCTCCCACGGAAGGCTTCTGTCTACCGCGGTATTACCGCCCCAGTTGTGGTCTGTAACCATTACGCCGGCGTAACCGGCTTCTTTGTACGCTCTTACCATCTCGGCAGCGGGACACTGTCCGCACTTACTGCCTTCGGACGTGTGCATGTGTGTCTCGTAAAGGTAAGGGTACTGTTTCTTAATCTCTTCAACTGTCATTTTTAATTAGTCCTCTCGTATCTGTAGAAGCTGTACACGATGTCAAAGCAGTACTGCTCCTCCGAATCCGCGGTGATACGAAAGTTCGGATGCTCATCAAGGTTCTCATAATAAGCATCCGCCTTATATTCATAATCAATCTTAGTTACGTGTACCACTCTCGTTTCGGGCAGAAACTCCCTGTATAGCTTCTCATTGTCAATAATGTAAATGTCATCATCGGGGTAGTCTCTCAATGCCTCTCGTAACTCTTCGATTGTGTCAAAAGAAAGCACGTCTGAAGAAGTCTTGACATTCGTCTTGGCTCCGTCTGTGAAAATCATATTGACGCTTCCTCTGATGGGAAGATTCCCCGGAAGCTCTTTAAGATATTTAACCCCGTAAACCGCAATCTTACCCTCCAGGGCCTTAAGCCGTTCTTTCTTCTCGGAGGGGATTGTTGCAAGGGGCGAATCCTTGTAGGAAATGCCCCACTTTGAATCAACTGTAACAAAGGCGTTCATTAAATGGCCACCTCAATATTTTCTATCTGCGGGTGAGTCTCGTAACCCTCTAAGCTCACGTCGTTTCTGGTAAACTGATAAAAATCCTTAATATCGGGATTAAGGTGGAACTTAGGAGCCGGCAAAGGCTCTCTTGAAATAAGCTCCTTAATAAGCGGAACATGTCTGTCGTAAATATGCGCATCCGCAATTACATGTACAAACTCGCCCACATTCATATCGCACACCTGCGCAAGCATATGCACAAGAACGGAATACTGCACCACATTCCAGTTATTGGCCGCAAGCACATCCTGCGAACGCTGATTTAAAATCGCATTGAGCGTAAGCCTATCCTCGCCCGGTCTCTGCGTAACATTAAATGTCATGGAATACGCACAAGGATAAAGATTCATCTCATGAAGGTCCTGATGCACGTAGATATTCGTAAGAATTCTGCGGCTGAAGGGATTATTCTTAAGATCGTAAATAACCCTGTCGACCTGATCCATCATGCCTTCTTTGTACTGATGCTTAATACTCATCTGGTAGCCGTAAGCCTTACCGATAGAACCGTCGGGATCAGCCCACTCATCCCAGATATGCGAGTGCAAATCATGCACATTATTAGACTTCTGCTGCCATATCCACAGCATCTCATCCGTAGCACTCTTAAGAGCAGTCTTTCTGAGCGTCAGAATCGGAAACTCTTCCCTCAAATCGTACCTGTTCACCACACCGAACTTCTTAATGGTGTATGCCGGCGTTCCGTCAGCCCAATGCGGCCTAACCTTCTCGCCCTCGGTACTCGTCCCGTTCTCCAATATATCCTTACACATATTGATAAAAATCTTATCCGCTACGCTCATGATACTCCTCCATTTTTTTACTATTAAGAGTCTACCACACACGCCCTTCAAAGTCCATGAATCGGCTCCTTAATAATTTATAAAGGCCCCCTACTCACAGCGGGGCGTTCAGGCCAAAAGTCTTTTCGCGGGACTCTATCGGAGCGTCGGCGCTTAGCGGCTGTATTTTAGCCGCTTATGCACGAAAACACCGTTGTTTTCGTTGCAAAAAAGGGCTGTGCTGTCCCTCAAGCACCACTTTTTGCGTAGGGCAGACCGCAGTCTATACGGAGCGTCTGACCGGCCGCTACGTGAGATCGAAGCGGGAGAGGGTCTCGGGAAAAGACTTTTGGCCTGAATGCCCCGCGTCCGGGTGGGCCAATATCTGCCCCGGGCAAGGCAAAGCGGCGGCAGATAGGCTGCCGCCGCGGGTAATAGAAGGATTATTTAATGTTTGCCTTGAGTTCTGCAAGAACCGGGTCCATGAGATATGCCCAGCTGTCAAGCCAAGCCTTCCATTCGGTTTCTACGTCGCCCTTGTTAACTACAATGTTGGCGAAGTCTTTGTCGTACTCGAAGCTGAGTGCGGCAGTTGCATCGGAACTGTAGAGGTAGATGTCGTAGTCGATGGGAGGACATCCGCCGTTCTTGCCGAGTTCTTCTTTTAACTTGTACATCTTGATGGTGAGGTCTCTGTACTCCTTAGGATAGTTGGGGTTAATGAGCACGAAGTCGTCACTAAGCATGCAAAGCTGGTGATATACAGGGTAGATTGAAGGATATTTGCTTCTTGCATCCTTGCCTTCTTCAAGAAGAGATACCATTTCGCCGTCCTTCATTTCCCAGTCTACGCCTTCAAAGCCCATACGGATAAGGACCTGACCTTCTTCCGAGCAAGACTCGTCAAGCATGTCCATGTAACGCTCCCACTTTTCAATCGGGATGTCGGGATTGAACATGATTACGCCCCAGAAGTTGCCGCGAGGTGCGCTGTGATATGTGCCGTCGTTAGCGGTGATGAAAATCTGCTTAACTACATCGTCATAATTAAGACCGAGGTTGTCCTTCATACGGTTTGCAACGTCCTGCTGATAACGAGCACCGCCCTGGTACCACATAAGACCGGATACGCCGCGTACGTAGAAATCTTCTACGTCTTCGGAACCTGAGTATGAATAGAATTCCTTGTTAAGAAGGCCTTCGTCAAATGCCTGTCTCCAGAGCTTAAGACCTTCGAGAGTCTCTTCGTCTGCAAGACCCCACTTGAATTCACTGCCGTCTCTGTAGAGATAGTAGTTGTTGGAAGTGTAGGTGCTGCAGGTGCTTACGAATACATTGTAGCAGTTGCCTGATGAAAGACCCATGGGGATTAAGTCCTTGCCTACATGGCCGGGATCCTGTTCTTTAACGCGACGAGCGTATTCCATGATTTCATCGATGGTGTAGTAATCCTTGATTTCAATGCCTACTGCCTCGGCCCAGTCCTTACGGATGTATACCATCATGTTGGTAGGGTTGATGCCGGGGGTACAAGGTAAGTTGTTGGCATAGTTGGGACGTGCAAGGAAGTAGGTGTCGCCGGTGATGTCTTCAAAAGCAAGCTGTAAGCCGCCGTACTCCTGCACTCTTGCTACGTTGGGCCATCTTTCCTGCCAGCCCTTGGGGAATTTGAATACAAGGCCCTGGTCAACCCAGTCCATCATCTGAGGATGCTTGTAGTCAAAGATAGTAACGTCGGGAAGATCTTCCGCATATGCCCAGGTATTAACGGTGGAATCCCACTTATCCTGAGAAATGGAGATGATGTCCCAGTCAAAATTATATTTCTGCTCCCAATACTGTGTCATTGCGTCGTCGGGAGAGTTGTAGTCTGTAGACTCTGTAATCTGGATACTTGCGTAGCTGTAGGTGTAGTGCTCGCTGTAGTCCTTCTCCTCTTCGGCAGGTGCAGGTGTGGTCTCTTCGCCGCCGACATTGGTCTCAACCTTAGTCTCGGTTGAACCGCCGCCGTTAGAGGGCTCTTCCTTATCCTTGGTACAAGCGCCCAGGGAAAGAACCATAACCATTGCCAAAGAAAGCGCTAATGACTTCTTCAATAGTTTCTTCATAATTACCTCCTCTTTTTTCCTCTATGTAATCTTACCACCCCTATGATGATATTATTACCGTTATTTAACCGCTCCGAGCATAATTCCCTTCGTGAAGTACTTCTGTAAGAAAGGATAAATGCACATTACGGGGATGACCGTTACCACAACCGCACCCATCTTGATGCCGGCGCTGAAGGTGAAAAGTTCCACCGACTCGGTCATGATATTGTCAAGATTCTGCGAATCAAGCACGATGTTACGAAGCACCAGCTGAAGCGGTGTGTTCTGGGTATCGCGCACCATAATCATCGCGTTGTACCACTCGTTCCATCTGTCTACGAGGTAGTATAAGAACACGGTTGCGATAACCGGCTTTGAAAGCGGAAGCACTATCTTCCACAGGATCTTATACTCTCCCGCGCCGTCGAGCTTGGCCGACTCCACCAGAGATTCCGGAAGAGACTGAAAGAAATTCAACATTATTATCATGTAAAATGTATTGATTCCTTCGCTGAGTGCCACACCCCACATGTTTCCGATAAGCCCGTAGGACTTAATGGTAAGGTACAAAGGTACGATACCGCCCGAAAACAACATCGTGAACACTACAAATTTAAGTATTAGACCTCTTCCGGGATATCCGGTTCTGGACAAACCGTACGCGACGGTAGTCGTCAAAAACATGTTCATGGGCATCGCCATGAGTAAGAACTTACCGGAGGTTCTGAAACCTATGCCGATTCTTCCGTCCTGGAACAGTGTCTGGTAGTTCTCCCACGTAAACACTTTCGGAAAAAGAAGTAACGGCGTATCCGCGTAAGCCTTCGGAGTGGTGAGTGAAATCGCCACAACGTTTATGAAGGGAAGGACGATTAACAATGCAAAAGCAACCAGTACCGCAAGAATAATCGCGTCAGCTACCTGGAAGCGCATCTTATAGTTCTTGTGTCTCTGTCTCATCAGTCGCCACCTCCCATCAGTCCGTTACCGCCAAGCTTCTTGGTAATGGTGTTGGCGATAACGAGGAATGTAAGGTTAACAACCGAACGGAACATGCTTATTGCGGTGGAATAACCGAAATCAGTTTTTTTGGCATTAAACGTAACGTTGTAGATGTACATATCCAAGGTCTGGGAAACCTTATGTACTGCGGCGTTGTCCATGTTAAAGACCTGGTCGAAACCTTTGGTCATCACATTACCTGCCGCGAGAATAAACATGATGGTGATGGTCGGGAGAATAGAGGGAAGTGTGATTCTCCACATTTTGTCCCATCTGGAGGCACCATCGATGTCCGCCGCCTCAAACTGTTCCTGGTCGATACCCGCAATGGCCGCCATGTAAATGATCGAGCTCCATCCGGCTCCCTTCCAGACTTCTGTTATGTAAACCAATGGCACGAACAATTTCGAGTTACCGATAAAGTTAACGTACTCACCTCCCATGAGTTCAATCGCCGAGTTTACAAGTCCGTCATAGCTTAAAACGTTTGTAATGATACTTGCGATGATTACCCATGATAAGAAATGGGGGAAGGTGAAGGTCACCTGAAGTACTTTCTTGAACTTACCCATACGCAGTTCATTGAGTAGCAGCGCGAGGATTATTGCGAAAGGGAAAGTAAGAATCAGGCGACCTCCATTGATTTTAAGCGTTCGTAACACTGCATCAAGGAATCTTGGGTCCTTAAACAACTTCTCAAAATGTGTAAATCCCGTATACGGGCTACCCCATATACCTAACTTCGCTTTATAAGTCTTGAATGCAAGTGACAGTCCCGCCATTGGAACATAAGAAAAAAGAATGTACCATACGATTGCCGGAAGCATTATTAAGTACACGCCTCTGAATCGTACGATTTCTTTGAGTGTTTTTTTGAATGTCGGCTTCGGTTTGCCGGCGTCTTTTTTTGCCATACCTGTGCACCTCTCTATCCAATACGATATCACAGCGCCTCTTACTGCAAAAGAAACAAAACTATGCTCAAATTGGAAAAAAATATGGTAAAAGAATACAAAAAATGATAGATTAAGAGAGGACGAATTTATTGCACACATTCGTTCAAAAAAAGCGCGGGGTTTATGGAATGGATACATCCAAAAAACTATACAGAGCCATTTTTATAGATGACGAAATCTGGGCTCTTCGCGGTCTTCAGGGAATTGTGGACTGGAAGGAGTTCGGATTTGATAATATCGGAGCCTTCACTGATTCGAGGGAAGCGCTCGAAGCCCTTCCGGAGCTTAAGCCCGACGTGGTATTCACCGACATCCGCATGCCTGAAATCGATGGCATGACGCTCATCGAGAGAGCACGTGATATCGTGCCCGATGCAGTCTTTGTAATCGTAAGCGCATATCGCGACTTTGAAATTGCCAAGCAAGCTTTGAAAAATCAGGTCTCCGACTATCTTATCAAGCCGCTCGACAAGGCTGAGGTAAGGCAGTCTCTCACCGCTTTGTACGAGAAACTGCAGGCAGCCGACAAGGATTCTTTTGCCATAACAGATGTGGATTTATTAAGCGAAGAAGCGACGGGCAATGCCGATGTTACAAGATTCGTAAGCGGCCTCCTTGCGGGCGGTCCCATACGAATTCTTACTTCGGAAGCCGATATTTCAGGTTGCGGTCTGGATATCATTCCCGTTCGCATCCGCGGAATGCTGTACTCATACATTATAACCGGCAGGACTAATGCTTTTTACCTTGAGGACAGTGTTAAAGGCATCCGTATCGGTGTCAGCACAGAGATGAGCGATTGCGGTGACCTTAATGTTAAGGCTCTCGAGGCAGTTAAATCTTTTAACGGCTGTTTCTTTTACTCGGATAACGAACAGACCGCCAAGATTCAGGATTACCTCTACGACAATCTTGACAAAAAAATCACTGTCGAGGACGTGTGCAGCAAGTTCTTCCTATCCAAGTCTTACGTGTTTGAACTCTTCCGCGAGAATGCAGAAGTTTCCGCTATGGGCTTTCTTAAAAAGGTGCGTCTCTGTCACGCGGCCGATTTGCTGAAGCTTCAGAAGTCTTCGGTGAGCCAGGTGGCCGCGGCTGTGGGATTCGATGATGTGGGCTACTTTATCAAGACGTTTAAATCCAAGTACGGCTGTACACCGGAGCAGTACTCTGCCAAGATATAATTACTTCATAAAAGCAAGAAAAGAGGAGCAACTCACGAAGTTGCTCCTTTCTTTTCCTCAATCTAACTACTCTCTCACAAATCTGAAGACGTTCCATGATAAAGGCTTAAGCTCTGCCTTAACACTCATGTCGTTACAGGTTGTGCCGGAAGCGGGTACCGGTGCCCAGCACGGATCTTTCTCATCTTTGGCCTTGCCGGCGTTGAACATTTCTGTATGTTCAACGAATTTGAAACCTTTAAGGCCGGTTACATCAAGTTCAAAGTCGGCGTTTTCTTCCCAGTCACGGTTGATTACGAATACGGTAAGCTCGCCTGTCTCCTCGTCATAAGCGGCTGCGGAATCGACATAGTCGACGCCTTCCTGCTCGTGATACTTGTGGACATCGTCGATTGCGAAGCTTTCGAGATCGTACTTCTCACATTCGACAGAGGTCTGAAGCGATACGCCGTGACCGTACTTCATAAGGTCTGCATAAGGATAGTAAGCGGCAACGGTAAATGTGCCGTCGTGGTCGCAGCCTGCGGCTACGCCGAGTCCCGAAGTCATACAGCCGATCTTAATACGGTCTGCGTGACGAAGCATCTCGAGGATGACAGCCGCATTGCCGAGAGCCATTAACATCGGATCCATCGGAGGATAGGAACGGGTGGGCATGTTATCCGGATCGTGGCGGATGTATTCACGGGTCGGGTCAAAGTTATAATGTGTGCCCGGCTCAATATAGGCTTCTCGGCCGTAATGAAGCGGCTGCTTCTCTCTGGGGAATACGCCGTATTCGTCAAGAGAAAGCTTCATCACCTTGGGCGAACGCATAAGTTCCTGCACATAATCGCACAAGCCGATTTCCGTACGGATATAATCCTCAAAATAGCGGGAGGACGCCATAAACTGCGCATAGTTACCGATTTCCGAATTCTGGTAATGGTGCATAGAGATGTAGTCGACGGAATTATAGCATTCCTGCAGCACCTTTAAATCCCAGTCGGGATAGTGCTTAAGATCGGGGGAACTTGAAACACACACAGCAGTCTCTATGCTTCCGTCGACCCATTTCATTGCTTTGGAAGTTTCATTGACGAGCACGCCGTAAGCCTTGGGATCTTTCTCCCAGGAAGCTACCTGCCAGGGGCCGTCCATTTCGTTGCCGAGGTACCAGACCTTGACACCGTAGGGCTTCTCGTGCCCGTTCTTTTTACGAAGGTCTGACCAGTAGGTGCCGCCCTCGTGGTTGGTGTATTCTACATTGTATATGGCATCGTTGATGTCGCCGGTGCCGAGGTTAATGGTATACATCGGCTCAACTCCGACTTTCTCGGCCCACTGAAGATACTCGTCGTGGCCTACATCGTTGGGATAATACTGGTGCCATGCAACATCGAGGTGTTCTTTTCTCTGTTCCCTGGGACCGATTGAATCCTTCCAGTCCCAGCCGGATACGAAGTTACCGCCCGGCAAACGAACTGCGGGAACATCGGTCTTCTTAAGAGCTTCTATCCAGTCTTTTCTGAATCCCTGCTCATCTGCCGTAGGGTGCTTCGGATTGTACATGTTTCCGAATACGATAGTTCCGATCGGCTCCATAAATGCACCGTAGATGCGCTTTGAAATTTCGCCGATCTTAAAGTCCGGATTAACGGATACTCTAGCTTTTTTTGCCATTCTCATATACCTCTCTTCATGTTTGTATTTATGACTGAGATACGCTTACTTCCCCCCGTAGTTGTTGACGTACCACACGTCAAACTGCCTCTGCTTCTCCGCGATATATCTGTTCAGACCCGCTTTCTTAAGCTTGTCGTTAAATTCCGCGGTTCCCGAAACAGGATCGAGGAAGCCATAGAGAAGCTGGCTGGCGTACTCGTCATATATGTTTTGCAACGCCGCATACTCGGCGGTATAGGCGCTGTTATCAAATGTAAAGCCCAAAGCTATGGACGTTTCCGCCTGTGCATTGAATTCCATTATCTTGGCGCCTAAGTCGGGAGAATCTCCGACCCACACAGGGCAGATATACTGGTTGGGCATCTCCCAGTTCATTGTGTGATACCACTCGGCATTTCGGGTATCAACACCGTCCGGAAAATGAATATGACCGTCCGGATCGGTTACATAGTCGGTGCCCTCTTCACCCCAGACCAAAAGGGTGGAAAGTTCCGGATCCGTGTAAAGCTCGTTCATAAGCTGAACCGCTGCCACAGGGTCCGAAGTTGCCCTATTCAGGCAAGTTATTACTGATGTAATGCCGGATGACTTGATAATGTCCTTGCCAAGTCTGAATACAATCATTTCTCTTCCGCATTCGCCGGAAATCTGGGTCTTATATCCGGGTTTAGACTGAGCTAACATCGACATGTAGGCGCCGGACTTTATCTTAGCGGAACTTGAAGTTTTATCGGTCAAAGCATCCGGCGGTATAAAGCCCATCTTATTCCATCTGTTCATGCGCTTGACCATATCCATCCACTCGTCGCTCTCCATAAGGTTTACGACTTTTCTGTCTTTGGTGGGGTCTAATAAAACGCCGAACCAGTCGTTGCCGAGGTTATCTATGACAGAACCCTGACCGAAGTGATTATCCGCTACCGCGAATACATATTTGTCGGGGAATTTCTCATGAAGCTGTGTATAAATCGCCTCAATCTCTTCCCAGGATGATGCAACCTCCTGCTTTTCATCTTCTTTGTATTCATAACCGATTGCATCAAGGTATTCCTTGCCTATTACGATGGCTGTTGCCGTGATGGCGTAATCCTTAATAGGAGGAATGCCATACAGGTGGCCCGCGTATTTACAAGCTTCCTGGTACTTCTGGGGAACAAGTTCTTCTATGCCCGGACCATAAGTGGCTAAAAGATTATCTGCGTCCAAGTCGTAGCAAAAGCCGTTATTGACACAGCTTGTGTAACCGAGAACGTTTCCTCCATACCAGTCAATCTGTCTGTTGTTATTGGTAAGATATAGCTGAATATCTTGTCTGTAGGAAGCAAAATCCAGTGCCAGAAGTTCAATCTCAAGACAGAGCTTCTCTCTTAAAATCTTGTTCATCGCTTCCTGTATTCTGTCAAGCCCCACAGGTCTGCCGGTCCAGGTATATAAAGCATAAGTAATTTTCTTATACTCGCCGGTCTTCTCATGCTCTGCTCTTCGCTCATCTATTGCCTTCTTATATTCAGCCGACATATTGCTTTCCGTTATATCAGGTGCAGCCGATGTTTCTCCTGCGGATGTGGTCTTGTCGGTATCACATGCCGCAAGAGTAAGCATCAAAGATATAAGAAGAAAAATAACTATAAGCTTTTTAACTATTTTCATCCGTCGCTCTCCTCTTCCGAAGTATACATCTGTGTATACACACTTGCTATTTTAACAGATAGCAATTATTATGTTAACAGGAATCAAAAGGAGCAGGTATGTCCAAATTTGGGGGTTTATTACAATTTTCTCAAGGCGTTTCGCCTGTGAGCAAGCCGAAGCACTCACTGTTGCATCGGTTTAATATGTTGTTTTTATCGACCATGCTGATATTTACACTTCTTCTGGTGGCAGCTATGGTAATCATCAATCTGAGGCTTCGTAATTTTGCCTTTAACGCCATCAGGGATTCTCTGCGCTTTTATGACAACAGACTTGATGTCGAGCTCGATCAGGATATCATGTACCTGATCGACAGCTGTTCCTCAGACCCGGATATTATCCGACTCCGTACTACCATGAACAAGAACGAAGAAGTCGGCTGTATCGTTCGTATTCAAAATCGTTTATTATCCCAGGTTACTACTCATTCCGTAATCAGGGGCTTCTACCTCTATTATCCCGACAAAGATGTCTTTCTTCCTGCCTACAGCACCGCCAATACAGGCACAGGCACAGGCTATCCGTATCCTTCTTTTATCAGAGACCTTATAAAATCACATTTAAAAGACGGCATCGTAGATGAAACAATTCTCCGTAATTGGTTCTTTATCGAAGAACAGGACTGTCTTATAAGACTGTTACGAGTAGGCGGAACGTACATAGGCGCCTGGATTGATTTAAATACCCTTCAGGGCTTTGAAGAATTCTCCGGTAATGAAGCAATCTGGTTGATTACAGACAATTCCGGACGGGTACTCTATGCCGATACGGCACTTGCCGAAGAAGGCTATGCAAAAGACTACAGCGAGGACTTGTTGCTTCCTGTTGAAAAATCCCTCAAGAAGCCTGTTTCCGTCAATATTCCGGGCATCGGTGACAAAATCGTTATCTCCTACAAACAGAGCTTTTCCGATTACAGCTTTACCGTGCTGCTTCCGCAGGAACAGTTTTTACAAGCCTTTCATTCTTTCTATTTCCTTCTTTTTCTCCTCATCCTGTGGGCAGTTGCATTCTTTATATCTTACAACTCCATGGGCAGGCGGATTATTGAAATTCCCGTCAAGTCGCTGATGGCTGTAACCAAGAGCATCCGCGCGGGTAATCTTGACAACAGGGTCACACCTCCCAATGATTATGATGAAACCATCCAAATTACGGATGCTTTTAATAAATTATTATCCGAAATAGGCGATTTAAGAATCAGTGTCTATGAAGAGCAGCTCCAGGCCCGTGAGTTTGAATTAAAGTCACTTAAGAACCAGGTGGCGCCTCATTTCCTGATTAACTGCCTTAATACGGTGTTTATGTCGGCTCAGGATCAATCTAAGATCAATGTGACCAACAATATCATCTCCACCCTGTCCTCACACCTTAGATATACCTTATCCGACAGGAATATCGTTCCGTTGTCTGAGGAACTTGAATACCTTGAGAATTACATATCTCTGACTCAGTCGCGTTTTCCCGACACTCTAAAGTTTGAAAAAGAAACAGATCCTTCGGTGTTGGATGCAGAGGTATTCCCGATGATTCTTCTTACGCTTACCGAGAATTCCATTAAAACCGGACTCATTATGGGCGAGCCCTTCCTGATTCGTGTCAGGATATCCAAAAAGGTTCAAGACGGCGAAACCTTCGTGTGCCTGGAGCATACGGATTCCGGCGTCGGCCTTTCTCAGGAAAAACTTGATAAATACAATAATATACTTGAACAACCCGATGTGCCGGAAAAAGGAACCGGCATAGGTCTCTATAATACAGCGATGCGCTTAAAACTCATTATGGGTCCGAAGGCAGTGCTTAACTTTGCCAATGCGGACGGAATGGGTCTGTGCGTAACAATATGCTTCCCTTATAAGAAATACGACGAAGAATAGGAGGAATCACATGAATCTTCTGATTACTGATGACGAATACTATATTGTTCAAGGTTTGGTAGGAATGATAGACAAGGATGAACTGGGTATTGACAGTATCTTCACGGCCTACAGTGCCGAGCAGGCATTCGGTATCCTGCAAAAAGAACATGTGGACCTTATGCTGCTTGATATTGAGATGCCCAAGGAAACAGGACTTGAATTTCTTGAACGTTTAAACCGCGAAGGCATTCGAATAATTACCATTATTCTGTCCGGCCACCAGCGTTTTGACTATGCCAGAGAAGCTATCAACCACCATTGCTTTAACTATCTGCTCAAACCTATCGGCAAGCAGAGTCTGAATCAGGAGATAGCCCGCGCTCTTGCTTTTATACGCTCAATACGGTCTAACCCTGCACCTGCGGCCGAGGACGACGATACCATGCCCGCAGGAGGCGATACCAAAGTCATCGACAGCGAATTTGTTCATACAGTACGAAGTTATATCCGCGACCATCTGTCGGACGCGGATATAAATCGTGTCAAGATAGCCGAAGTCATGCATCTGAATCCTGACTATCTGTCATATTGTTTCCATAAGGAATTTAACACAACCCTGACCGCTTATATCGCCGCGAAGCGAATGGATCAGGCCAAATATCTGCTTAAGAACACCAACCTAAGCATCCCTGAAATAGCGGAGCAGGTCGGAATTCCCAATGTCTCTTACTTTTACAGACAGTTTAAAAAAGTTACGGGCAAAACACCTCAGCAGTACCGCAAATAGCGGTTACAATGTTGTTTAACCCTTTACCGCACCGATTGTAATACCCTTTACGAAGTATCTCTGTAAGAAAGGATAGATAATCATAACGGGAAGGATACCCATAACTGTCAGTGCCATTCGGACTGAAGTCGACGGCAGATCTGCCATGTTGACATTTCCGCTTCCGTTCTGAGCCTGCTGTCTTAACTGATCCAGGTTACGCTGAATCTTCATAAGCAATACCTGAATACTGTAAAGCTTATCGTCGTTGATATAATACAGACCGTTCATCCAGTCATTCCAGTAAGCAAGTCCTACCAAAAGAGCTATTGTCGCAGTAATCGGAACGGCCATGGGGAATACTACCCTGAAAAGAATTTTAAACTCTCCCGCTCCGTCAACTCTTGCAGCATCGACAACTTCATCAGGAATGTTGGTGGTGAAGTAGGTACGCATCATAATTACGTTAAAGGGGCTCATAAGTAAGCCGGGAACCAACAGTGCAATAACAGTGTTGCGGATATGGAATGTCTGTGTCCACATCAAATATGCAGGAACCAATCCACCCGAGAAAAGCATCGTAAAGAAGAGATAAAATGCGAAAGCATATCTTCCGGGAAGTTCTTTTCTTGAAAGCGGATAGGCATACAACATCGTGATAAACAGGTTGCATAAAGTTCCTACCACTGTAATCGATACCGAAATAAAATAGCCACGTGCTACAGAGCCGGACTGAACCAGCAAATACCTGTAAGCATATGTACTGAATTTTTCAGGAAAAAAACTGTATCCGTTTGCAATCAATGTCCGTTCGTCAGTAAACGATGACATGAGCATAAGGAAAAAGGGTGCAAGCACACAGATAACCAGAAAGATCATCAGTGCATTTGCAAAGATTTGAAATCCTCTGTCTTTTTGTACCATCTTTTATACTCCTTCTTTAGAACAGCGAACTCTCGTTGTCAATCTTTCTGACTATACCATTGGCTACACTTACCAAAACAAATCCCACAACCGACTGATAAAGACCTGCAGCCGAAGACATTCCGACATTGTTATTCTGGATAAGTCCGCGGTATACATAGGTATCGATAGTCTGTGTTACGTTGATAAGCGGTCCTGAGTTCATGGGAACCTGATAGAAAAGACCGAAATCGGATCTGAAGATTCCGCCAAGTGCCATAAGTGTCAGTATAATGATGGTAGGTCTTAAGCTGGGCAGTGTTACATGAACAACTTTCTGCCAGCGAGTAGCTCCATCCACAACGGCAGCTTCATAAAGTGTGCTGTCAATACCGCAGATGGTAGCGTAATAAAGGATCATATTATAACCGAGACCCTTCCAGACATTAATGATAACAAGTATAAACGGCCAGTATTTCGGCGTGTTATACCAGTCTATTTTCTCTATCCCAAACAGTTTTACCAATGTGTTGTTGATAAATCCGTCACTGGTGCTTAAAAATGCATAAGCAAGATAGCTGACTATTACCATCGAAATCAGGAAAGGAATCAGAATTATTGTCTGATATGCCTGCTTGGCCATTTTGCTACGGATTTCATTAAGAATAATAGCGGTAGCTACAGCCAGAACAGTTCCAAGTACTATGAACACGAGGTTATATAACACCGTGTTTCTTATCATTATCCATGCATCTTTTGTTTTTGTAAGGAACTCAAAGTTCTTTAAGCCACACCAGGGGCTTCCATATACGCCGTCTCGAGCATTGTACTTTCTGAAGGCTATCTGTATTCCGAACATCGGAATATAAGAATTGATGAAAAGATATATCACACCCGGTAAAAACATCAAATACATCGGCCAGAAGTGCTTTACCGTTTTCTTGAATTTTTTCACTCCAGTGCCCTCCTCATTAACCTGACATCATCATGCAGGCGCCAAAAGGACTTTGGCACCTGCACTTTTGTGTTAATGATTGTCAAGCTTAATTATTTTTTATTCTTAAGGAATTCATCGAGCTGTCTCTGCTTCTCAGCGATGATATCGTCAATACCTGCTGCCTTAAGCTCTTCGATGAACTTAGGGATGTTAACATCGGGATCGATGGAACCCCACATAAGAGCGGTTCTGTATGCAGATACTACGTTGTTACAAGCTGTTACTTCGTTCATTACTGAGCTGCTGTCCCAGATGAAGCCCATAGCAGGACTTGCTACACCACTGTTGTTGAACTCGTTAAGCTTGGACCAAAGATCGGGATCTTCTGCACCCTGCCATACAGGAGTAATCTGCTGGTTAGGCCATGCCCAGTCCATTGACGAGTAACCGGAAGCGTTAGGGTCAACGCCTTCAGGAGTTGTAATCATCTTGTGAGTGTCGTCAGTGTATACCCAGTGCTTACCTTCGATACCGTTGATGAAGAGATTGGAAATCTCGGGATCGGTATACATGAGGTTCCAAAGCTTCATAGCTTCTTCGGGATGCTTTGAGCAATAAGGAATCATCCATGAGTTTCCGTTAGGAATAGCTGTGTGCTTGATAGGTCCATGTATCTTCATGAAGTAAACTTCACGGCCGTTGCCCTTGTAAACTTCGAGCTCTTTACCGGGCTTCCAGTTTTCAAACATTGCAAATCCGTTGTTTGTTAAAAGTGCGTTTTCAGTAGTAGTTGTTGCATCAGGCATGATTAAACCTTCCTGATTCCACTGCCACATCATCTTACAGAAATCCTGGAAAGACTTTGTCTCGGCCTGGTTAACAACTGTTGTGCTGGATTCACGAGCATCCTCAAGGATACCAAGGCTGTCGCCGAGGGGATCTGCAGGAAGTGTTGTCTGCATACCGCCCTGTGCCCATGTGGGAACAAGAGGATACATTTCGGGATGAGCATTGTGAACCTTTACAAGGATGTCATGCATCTCATCGTATGTACCATACTCGGGAACGGTGATACCAAGTTCATCACAGATATCCTTACGCATAGCAAAACCTGCTGCACGGGATGTATCCTTCTGGTTGGGAAGTGCATAAAGAACACCGTTATACTTGCAGGCATCAAGGTCGTAAGGGTTAATTACGTCCTTAGCACCCTGACCATACTTTTCAAGTAAATCGTCAAGCGGATAAGCCCAGTTATTGTTAACTACAGTATTGAACTGACCGCTGATGTTGTTGTAGCACAATAAATCGATAGGTTCGCCTGATGTAAGAGCCAAGTTAATCTGCTCTGCATCCTGACCACGAACGAGTTCGATTTCAACACCGATCTTCTCACGTGTGATCTTGTTGATTGCTTCTGCTACTTCGTTGCAGTCTTCGGTATCGGCACTACCATTGCCCCATACCAAAAGCTTTACATACTCGCCGGACTTTGCTGAAGTGTCCTTGCTTGTTGAAGTACCGGATCCACCGTCTGTGCTTCCGGCACCACCGGCATCTTTACCGCATGCTGCAAGACCAAATGCCATAGTTGCTGCAAGCAATAAAGCTACCACTTTTTTTGCCTTTTTCATTTTTTGTCCTCCTCTTTTTCTTTATATGGTTTTTATTTTTAACATCCCACCCCGGGATGTTCACCACCTTATGTAAATATGCACAATCGGCGCTTTGCTTAGACTATTTCCATTGTGCTAATTGTCCTTATGCTATTTATATCGTATATAAGAGATGTATAAAATGCACTATTGTGTGTTTTTATTGCACTTTTCTTATAGCAATTTTGCAGTGTGCAAATCGAAAACGATTTAGTAAAAAATTTACAAAAAAAGCCTCCGCAATCTTGTTTATTGCGGAGGTTTTTTGTTCTATTTCACTTAGTAAAACACCGAAACCTTACAGTTTTCTTCAACCCAGGCTTCAAATTCATTTCTGCTCACAGTTTCACCGCCGATGGTAAATTTCTCTTCCGGATAATCATAATCTGAAGAGGCCAATTCTTCTTCCACCCATTTACCATCTACTACTTTTACGCGATAATAACGCGCTTCACCGATTCCTCCCTCACTTAAAATTATGCCATTTGAAAACATTCCCACCGCTTGTCTTCCATGATAAATTGCCCCATAATAGTCATTACCCTTCTTTGTTACAAAAAATTCTATTGTAGGATATTCTTTATTTACAAATATTACATCCTTAACACCATCTCTGTCGAAATCGTAGTAAAAAGGGTCAAAAAACTTATAATCAGCGTCCATCATCTCATTGTAATGGTCTAAATAATCCCACACTGAACTCGTAAACGACTGTTTACCATATTCATAAAACTCATACCAGTTAATTTGTGTGTACTTGCCAATAACATCGTTAAGTGTTAATACAGAACCGTTCTTTTGGTTTTCATCCGATAAATCTTCCCGTCCCGAGTCATCATTTTCAATCAACTCAAAGTTCTGCCATTTGTACAATTCAGTCAGTTTTTCTGCCCTTGAATCTTTATCTTCTTGAAGGTTGCCAAGCCACTCCCAACCAATGGCATACGCGACATTATAGCTGTCCTTCAAATCTGCAATACGCTTTTCGTATTCTTTCTTGGAAATTTCATTATGCTCAGCATCGTAATATTGCGAAACCAAAAGCCCGGTCTCCGGATCAATTTCATCTCTCGTAATTCCAAGACAATAATTCTTTATTCCCTTTTTTTCACCAAAAGAAAGCTCCTTGAGACGCGCGCATGCTATTCTTGCGCCTTCAACCTCGTTGTCCCAAAGATAGTACTTATATGTATCGGACTCAGGATCGTATACCCCTTGCCATTCGTGTATGATAATATCAGGCGCGCTCTCTGATTCGTTATAATTCCTATAGTCAAACTCTTCAAGTATTTTAGCCGTCTTATAGTCGTCATTTACCTCATATATTGCAAAGTAAGTGTAGCGCCCGCTGCCGACGCATGACGCAAGTACAATTTCAAGTCTTCCGTTTTGATCAAAATCAGTAAGCGTACAAAAGCAATGCTCACGCATAAGATCATCTAAATCTTCCGAATATTCATCTATCACCTGCTCAGCCACAGCAATCTGGGCTGCCAGCTTCTCCTCCTCTGTCAGCTCTACCGTTTCCGGCTCCTCGATCTCGGCTGAAACCTCCGGCTCTGTCTCAATGCTTTCCACCGACTCACTTGTACTCACTACGCTAACCGGCTCTACACTTTCGGTCTTTGCACAACCGCACAAAAGCAAGGCAATCAAAATAACCGCAACCATTCTCTTAAACATATCCCTAACCCATTCCATTTTCTTTATTAATAAATGCCGGATGCAATATCAGTTCAACCTTCGTGTATTCACCCGGGCTTGAGTAGAACCTCATCTCATTCATTTTATCAAATAATTTTACGCGTTCGTAAATATTCTTTACCCCTATGCTGTCCTTGCGGGTCTCGACGTCGTCTTCGGAGAATACGGACTCGCGGAGGTGTTCCATGGCTTCTTCGCTCATACCGCAACCGTTGTCTGATACCGAGAGTTTCAGCAGGCCTTCCTCAGTAAATCGAGCCTTGACCGTTATCTCGTTCTTGCGGCCGGCAGGCATGTTGACAAAAGCATGCTTGATGCAGTTCTCCACAAGTGGCTGAAGAATCATGGAGGGAACGCGGTATGAAAGCGTACTCTCGTCGATTTCTTCTTTGAGCACATATTTATCGGGGAAGCGATAGCAGGTGATAAGGAAATACTGACGGAGCATATCTATCTCGGAAGACAGAGTCACTATCATGTCGGAATACAGGGAATACCTGAACATCTTGGACATGGCGGTGATGATGTCTTCTATCATGTCGGCATTGTAGTACTGAGCCATGGAGCGCACGCACTCAAGGGTGTTAAAGAAAAAGTGCGGGTTAATCTGGCTCCTATACGCAGTCATCTCGGCTTCCTGCTGGGCGACTGTAGCGCTAAGCAGTTTTTCTCTTGCCTCCTGCTCACGGCGAGCCGACTCTTCAAGACGGTCTAACATGGAGTTAACTTCCGTTGCGACTTCTTTTAACTCCGAGAACTTAGGAACCGTAACGCGCTTGTTGTCGCCCGCAAGTTTCATGCTGTTAAGCTCGGTCACCATTTTCTCGGTTTTCTTAAGGTACTCACGATTCAGGAAAAATAAAAGTACCGCCAGCACCAGAATCGATGCCGCTATCAGCCCGTAGAAATTTCTGTCGGGCGTTACGTTCTTAAAGCTTACAAGAGCCTTGGGCGCAAGGCACACGAACTTACCGTTGTCAATCTTGACCGTGTGGACAAAGTACGTCTCACCGTCAATCTCCCGCTCACTGTCGCCGCTTGAAAATTCCATCAGGTTCTCGGCATCAAGCCCCTCGACAGGTCTTATGGAGCTTAACACCTCACCGTTATAGATAAAATAGCAGGAATTGTTCTCCCCGATAATATCCGCAGAGTTCTTAAGTATCGGCGCGAAATTACACAGAATCGCGCAAATTCCGCTTTCTCTCGTACGGTGCGCAATACCCGCAGTCGTACAGTGTATGGGAAGATACAGGAAGTAAAAAGAAGCCTCCTTGTCGTGCACGGGGCGCTTCGACACGAATTCAGACTCAAGCTTTATACGCCTGTCGTACTCGTAGAAACGCATATTGTCACGAAACTGCTCCGTATACTCGGACACCGTATAAAGGTGACCCGTGGAGGCATAATAGAACAAATCCACTATATAATCGCTTTGGTCTCTTGCCGAGGCAATGAGCTCGCGGGCAGTGGATATATTGGCAATCTTTCCGGTATGATCGTCCGAAAAAATAGATTTTTGAAGGGCCGTGGTATACCCCGGCCCTTTAGCTGCATCAATAAGCTGCGTAACCGTCTCGTCAAATCGCTGATGTAAGTAGGTGGCGTCACGTTTCAGTGAGTCGTAGACCTCCGTCTCAAGCGTCTTTTTCATATTCACGTAGTAGAACGATAACATTCCCACCAGGAATACCGTGGTAAGAAAGAGGTACATGAATAGTCTGAAATTGACGGTTCGCTTTTTAATCTTCATGATTTACTTTTTTCTTTTACCTTTTCGAGGCTTCTCGATAATCGGGTCCGCATCCGGGTCCCACTTATCGGCAAGTGAAATTATCTGACTGGTAAACTTCGCAAGGTCTTTATTCGCATGACCCTGATTCTTATGAATAACAGAAAGAAGGCGCTGGCCTGCGGCAAGGAGTCTTGCGAAGGCGTCGGATACAGCGGTAATCTTCTTTTTCTTCTTCTCGGGCTCGGCTTCGTACTTAATCTCGCCTGTGATGATGTCGAATACGGTGCCTGAGAAAGGCGCATATGCGGGAATCTTCATCTCGCGATTCACATACTCCGCAAGGGCTTCGCAGGACATATCGTCGCCATGTACCATGAAGACTTTCTCGGGCTTCTTCTTGAAATTGTCAAGCCACTCAATAAGGCCGTCTCTGTCGGCGTGGCCCGACATGCCGGGAAGCTGCATAATCTCCGCACGAACACTGATAGGCTCGCCGAAAAGCTTAACCTCGTCCACACCCTCAAGGAGCGCACGGCCGAGAGTACCTTGAGCCTGATATCCCACAAAAAGAATGGTACATTCGGGACGCCACAGGTTGTGCTTGAGGTGGTGCCTGATACGACCGGCTTCACACATGCCGGAAGCGGAAATAATAACCTTCGGCTCTTCGTCAAAGTTAATCGCCTTAGATTCCTCACTGGTAATCGCAAGGCAAAGCCCAGAGAAAGTAAGCGGGTTAATGCCGCTCTTAACTATCGCCATCGCCTCTTCGTCGAAGCAGTCGTAGATGTTCTTTTCAAAGATTTCAGTCGCATCCACAGCAAGCGGTGAGTCCATATATACAGGGAAATCATGGTACTTGACCATTTCTTTCTCTTTAATCTGTCTTATGAAATACAAAAGTTCCTGAGTACGTCCCACGGCAAAAGAAGGAATTACTAGGTTACCGCCGCGGTCTAACGTCTCCTGAATAATCTTGGCAAGGTCTTCCACCGGATTGCTCACTGACTTCTCGTGAAGGCGGTCTCCGTAGGTAGACTCCATTACAACGTAGTCGGCTTCGTCGGTGTACTCGGGGTCTTTGATAAGAGGCTGGTCTTTGTTACCGATATCGCCGGAGAATACCATCTTACGGTGTACTCCGTCCTCGGATAAGAACACCTCAACGCTCGCGGAACCAAGAAGGTGTCCGATGTCGGTAAAGCGAATCTCTACGCCTTCCGCAACCTTAACGAGCTCATTATATTTAACAGGCACGAGGTGCTTAATCGCGCCGTCCGCATCAGCCATGCTGTAAAGAGGATTGATGTCTTCGTCGCCGCTGTCGGTACGTTTCTTTTTCCTTGCTTTCCATTCTGCTTCCTGCATCTGAATGTGGGCGCAATCACGAAGCATTATCGCGCAGAGATCGACGGTTGCGACGGTGGCAAATATGCTGCCCCTAAAGCCCTTGGCATAAAGCAAAGGAAGCATTCCCGAATGGTCGACGTGGGCGTGGGTAAGGATTACAAAATCAATGTCCGCCTCGTTGCATGGAAGGCCTTTGCTTTCATAAGCAATGTTGCCCTGCTCCATACCATAGTCGATTAAGAATCGCTTTCCGTTGCACTCAAGGTAATGAGCGCTTCCCGTAACCTGATGATCGGCTCCGACAAATTGAAGTATCATACTGAGTTGATTCCCCCTTTATTTAAGTTGGTTGGCCATTTCGTAGAACTTGCAATACAAGCCTTTTTTCTCTATAAGCGTATCGTGGTTGCCTTCTTCCACGATTCCGTCCTCAGTCAGTACCATAATGCGGTCTGCATTACGGATGGTTGAAAGTCTGTGCGCAACCGTAAGTGTGGTACGGCCCACAGAAAGTCTTTCAAGAGATTTGGCTACAAGGTATTCGCTTTCATTGTCGAGAGCGCTTGTGGCCTCGTCCAAGATAATAATCGGCGGGTTCTTAAGGAACACACGCGCTATGGAAATACGCTGCTTCTGTCCGCCGGATAACTTGACGCCGCGCTCGCCTATGTAGGTGTCGTAGCCGTCCTTAAGCTCGGAGACGAACTCGTGCGCTCCCGCTTTCCGCGCCGCCTCGATAACCTCCTCGCGAGTGGCATCGGGGCGACCGTACACGATGTTCTCATAAACCGTGCCGCTGAAGAGATATACGTCCTGCTGCACTATACCTATGCCTGCGCGAAGGCTCTTGAGGGTGTAAGACTTAATGTCCTTACCGTCAAGCGTAATCACGCCGCCGTTAATATCATAGAATCTCGGAATCAGGTTGCAAAGTGTGGTCTTACCGCCGCCGGAGGGGCCCACAAAAGCAACTCGCTCGCCGGGATGTATCGTCAGATTAAGGTTCTTAAATACTTCATTGTGGTCGTCGGGATACTCAAAGCTGACATTATTAAATACTATCTCGCCCTTGATATCCTTAAGCTCCGTGGCATCCGGCTCGTCGAATATTTCAATCTCAGCATCCATAAGCTGTAAGAACCTGTCGATACCCGTGATACCCATCTGGAACTG